>Ga0209183_1000107_pt1 | contig 39582 bp, 34 predicted proteins | sample LHCtaG_2_FD_184120 | JGI IMG/M metagenome (GOLD analysis project Ga0209183, IMG submission 184120) | Hot spring microbial communities from Little Hot Creek, USA to study Microbial Dark Matter (Phase II) - LHC4sed_replicate (SPAdes)... | ecosystem: Environmental > Aquatic > Thermal springs > Hot... | reverse complement strand
AGGCTGGGTATGCTGGCCGTAACCCTCCTTTTGTTCTAGACGGGATCCGACTGATGCGGCCCCCTCTAAGCCTCGGACGGCTACTCATAGGCTTATCCAGGCCTTGATGCCTACGGGACGGTGGTTTCACCCTGCATCCTAGAGTCGTCCGCCTCACCGGCTTCACACTCATACCTCTAGGGCAGGTCTCCTTTCTACACCGGAGCCAGGGCTTTCGCCCTCCGCGTCGCCGCGGCGTAGTGCCGTCTGCATGGAGGAGTTTCCTCCAGCCTCATAGCTTATCGGCCGGAAACCCGTCCACCAGCCTACCCAGCCCTAGATAGATAGTGGGGTATAGGGTTTGATAAACGTTTACGATAGGGAGCCATAAGGGTGGGCTACGTATAGGCTTACCCTAGTTTCGCATAGCCGCCAGCCCTTTTCAACCCGACACCTCGGGCGATTGGGAGTGGTAGGCTGAACCGGTCGATCCCATAGGGATCTTCCGGCTTACACCTCCACCCCATCTACAGGGTCTTCTACCCTAGCCCTCGTTCCAGGCTTACGCCCGTTGCCAGGCATCAGCCTGGAAGCGGCCGCCTATTTTTGGGAGGGGCTTCGGGCTTAGATGCTTTCAGCCCTTATCCCCAACGGCTTAGCTACCCGGCGTTGCCCTATCGGACAACCGGTACACCAGAGGCCGCGTCGCCCTGTTCCTTTCGTACTAAGGACGACTTACCCTCAGGCGGCCAGCACCCCCAGCAGGTAGAGCCCGACCTGTCTCACGACGGTCTAAACCCATCTCGCATTCCCCTTTAATAGGCGAGCAGACTCACCCTTGGCGGCTTATGCACCGCCAGGATGGGAAGGGACGACGTCGGCGTACCAAGCCGCGGGGTCGATGTGGACTCTCGCCCGCGACGAGCCAATTACTCCCGGGGTAGCTTTTCTGTCATCTCCAGCCCCCACTAATAGGGGCATGGAGGTTCGCTAGGCCCGGGTTTCCCCCCTGAACCCCCTGCTTTTAGGGGTTCAGTCAGGCCGGCTTATGCCCTTGCACTCTACGGCGGGTTTCCGTCCCGCCTGAGCCGACCTTTGGACCCCCTCGATACCTTTTCAAGGGGGCGCCGCCCCAGGCAAACTGCCCACCTGCCGCTGTCCCCGGGTTCCCCCGGGTTAGGGGCGTCGCCGTGGAAGGGTGGTGTTTCAACGGCGCCTCCAGAGCCCCCGGAAGGACTCCTTCAAAGGCTCCCACCTACTCTACGCATCCACAGCAACGCCTCAACGACAGGCTGCAGTAAAGCTCCACGGGGTCTTCTCGCCCCGCTGGGGGTCGGTGGACTTTTCACCACCAGGTGGGTTCACCGGGTTACGGGTGGGGACAGCGGGGGCCTCGTTGATCCGTTCATGCACGTCGGATATCATCCGACAAGGCATTTGGCTACCTTGAGCAACCCCGTATTGGGGTTGGACCATATCTTCACCCTCGAGTTCATCTCCATAATCCCTCTACGGTGCTCGGCGTATGGTCTCTGAGGCGTCCACCCGCCTCTCGATCTCGGATAATATATAATCGATCTCATACTCTCTATCAGGTGAGATCTCGTAAGCTTTCCTCAGAAGATTCTTAAACCCGTCAAGGCTTCTATGTTCACCTCTCTGCAGTCCTTCGACTATCTCGGCGAAATACTGGAATTCCCGCCATTTTATGATCGGCTTATACTTCCTAAAGAATGGTACTATCCTCTCAGCGAGACTTCTTCGTGCATCTACTATGTACCGGAATGCTGAATCCTCCTGTCCAGGCTTCGGTACAACTCGTCCGCAATTGAAAACCCTCTTCAGGATCTCAAGCACTACGATTTGATCCCTGCTCAGCGTAATGTGGAAAACTGGGTCGATAGCCCAGCCGAACTTCGCATCATCCTGCTTTCTAATCGATGCTGAGAAGCATCCTCCTCCATCAACGAGGCCGACTATGTAGTAGTAGAGATACTTCCTCCTACTCGGCAGCCTCTCCGGATCTATCAAGTCTCTGAATTCATAGAGCAAACTCTGTACACCATGTTAAATCGCCGCTGGATTCTCTAATAAACATTCGAGGCGGGTGGTTCCCTGCGGGTCGGGGTCACATGATCAGCTATTATTCCCTACTAGGGAAGCCGACCATCCCCCTTCCCCGCATATAGCCGAGTTTAACGACTCCCTTACTCGAGAGTCAGAGTTACTCCCGGCGTTTAGCGGCCCTTCACCCGGTTGAACCCGGGGTTCAGGTACCGCCACTGGCCAGGATTCGGCCCCTGTACAAATCCTTTCGGACTAGCAGGGACCTATGTTTTTATTAAACAGTCGGGCCCCCCTTGTCACTGCGACCTGCAGCCCCGGCTTAAGCCGAAGCTACAGGCACCCCTTATCCCGAAGTTACGGGGCTAGTTTGCCGAATTCCCTCACCCGCAGTTCCCCGACACGCCTTAGGCTTCTCACCCAGGGGCACCTGTGTCGGTTCTAGGTACGGTCGTAGGGGATCCTTCCCCCAACCCTTTTCACGGATCCCCGGGATCGGCTGAACCCGCCATACGGCAGGCTATTCCCGCCGTTCGCCTGGTTCTCGCCTTTACGGCACTCCCCAGGCTTCGACGGTTAAATGGAGCGATAGCTCCACTCAGCCTACCCGGAGATGTCGGGTTGGAGGCTTGCGTCGCCGCACGTACCCCTACGGTACCGGAATATTAACCGGTTTCCCTTTCAGCGACTTCAGTTAAGGGTCGCCTTAGGACCGACTAACCTCCAGCTGACGATCAGTGCTGGAGAACCCTGGCCCCTGCGGCGGAGGGGATTCTCACCCCTCTTCGCTGTTACTACCGCCGGGATCTGCAATCCCGTCCGGTCCACCGAACCTCACGGCTCGGCTTCGAGCCAGACGGGACGCCTCCCTACCAGCTCGATGGGGCTTCCATCGAGCTCAGGGGTCTCGGCGGCCGGCTTAGCCCCGTCCATTTTCGGGGCCTCCAGCCTCGGCGGGTCCGCTGTTACGCGTTGCTTAGAGGGTGGCTGCTTCTAAGCCTACCTCCCCGCTGTCTCAGGCTGGAGACGCCCTTTAGGGTTAACACTTAGCCGGCACTTAGGGGCCTTAACCCCTGTCCGGGTTGTTCCCCTCGCGGTTCAGGAGCTTACCCCCTGAGACCCGTCTCCCGGGATCTACGGAGCCTAGGGATTCGGAGTTCGAAGGGATGGTGGGTTCTTTCGAACCCTTGGCCACCCCATCGGTGCTCTACCCCCTAGGCAACCTCCCCCGAGGCTGGGCTGCGACCCATTTCGGGAGGAACCAGCTATCACCGGGCTAGATTGGCTTTTGGCCCCTAGCCCCAGGTCATGGGAGTGACTTGCACGTCAACACCCCTTCGGGCCTCCACCGAGCTTTCGCTCGGCTTCGCCCTGCCCAGGGCTAGATCGCCCGGTTTCGGGTCTCACCCCCATGGCTACAGGCCCTATTCGGACCCCGCCCCTCGCTAAGCTTAAGCTTAGCTGCGGGCAGTCGGTTTCCCTACGCCTACGGGCTTTAAACCCTTAGACTCGCCATGAAGGTGAACTCCCCGGCCCGTGATTCAGCACGGATTACGCGACCCTGGTCCCCCCTCCACGTACTACCGCGTCGCCGCGGGTTCCTTAGGAGGGGTTCTACCCTTTCGGGCCGCGTACGATTATAGCCGTCTGGTTTCAGGCTCTTTTCACCCCCCTCCCGGGGTGCTTTTCAGCTTTCCCTCACGGTACTAGTTCGCTATCGGTCTTGGGACGTATTTAGCCTTGGATGTTAGTGCCACCCGGATTCCCGCACCAAAACCAAGGTGCGGTACTCCAGCTTCAGCCACCCCCATCCCGGTTACGTCTACGGGGCTGTCACCCTCTACGGCGAGCCTTTCCAGGCTACTTCGACTTCCCGAGCTTGGGGGTATATGGCTGAAGCTTCTACACCACATCCGCCGTAGGTTATCCCTACGGGGTTCGGTTTGGGCTCTTCCCCTTTCGGTCGCCCCTACTCAGGGAATCCCTATTGGTTTCTCTTCCTCCCCCTACTTGGATGTTTCCTTTCGGGGGGTTCCCACTCCCCCTAAGGGGGGAGCATCCGCGCCGGCATACACCGACGCGGATAGGAGGTCCCATTCAGGAATCCCCGGATCGAAGGCTGCATACGCCTCCCCGGGGCTTATCGCAGCTCGCCACGCCCTTCTTCGGCGCCCAAGCCTAGCCATCCACCAGACGGCTTCGGCGTGTCGGGTCTACTCTAGGCCGGCGACTATTATGCGCTGGGTAAGCCTATACGTAGCCTCACAGCGGATGGAAAATTATCGAATCCGCTCAGCTCTTCGCCTAGAAGCATCGAGCTTCTAAGCTGCATCTAGATGAGTAGCAAAGGTCGTCGATAGAGAGGGAAACTTAGCAGTAGAAGATTTAGGAGGTGATCCGGCCGCACGTTCCCGTACGGCCACCTTGTTACGACTTCCCCTCCCTCACCAGGTTTAGGTTCGATACGACCACAAGGGATCGCATCTCACCTAAACCCAGCTTGGGTGGGGCGACGGGCGGTGTGTGCAAGGGGCAGGGACGTATTCACCGCGCGATGATGACACGCGGTTACTAGGGATTCCACGTTCACGAGGGCGAGTTGCAGCCCTCGATCCCAACCGAGGCAGGGTTTAGGGATTACCTCCCCCTTTCGGGGTCGGAACCCATTGTCCCTGCCATTGTATGCCGCGTGTGGCCCAGGGGATTCGGGGCATACTGACCTGCCGTAGCCCCCTCCTTCCTCCGCCTTATCGGCGGCAGTCCCCCTAGAGTGCCCAAACCCCTGCCGGGGCTTGGTAGCAACTAGGGGCGGGGGTCTCGCTCGTTGCCTGACTTAACAGGACGCCTCACGGCACGAGCCGGCGACGGCCATGCACCTCCTCTCAGCTAGTCAGGTAAGATCTTCAATCTGACCATCATCCAGCTGTCTCCCCTGGTAAGGTTCCCGGCGTTGACTCCAATTAAACCGCAGCATCCACCCCTTGTGGTGCCCCCCCGCCAATTCCTTTAAGTTTCAGCCTTGCGGCCGTACTCCCCAGGCGGCGGGCTTAGTTGCTTCCATTCGGCACCGGGTCGGCTCTTAGCCGACCCGACACCTAGCCCGCATGGTTTACAGCTGGGACTACCCGGGTCTCTAATCCGGCTCGCTCCCCCAGCTTTCGTCCCTCACCGTCGGGCGTGTTCCAGCCGACCGCCTTCGCCACTGGTGGTCCTCCCGGGATCTGAGGATTTTACTCCTCCCCCGGGAATACCGTCGGCCTCTCCCACCCCCTAGCCTGGCAGTATCCCCTGCAGTCCAGCGATTGGATCGCTGGATTTAACAGGGGACTTACCAGGCCGGCTACGGACGCTTTAGGCCCAATAATCGTCCCGACCACTCGGGGAGCTGGTATTACCGCGGCGGCTGACACCAGGCTTGCCCTCCCCTTATTCCCCCAGCTGTTTACACTGGGGAAAAGCCCCCCTCAGCGGGAGGCACTCGGGGTAACCCCGTCGCGCTTTCGCGCATAGCGGAGTTTTCGCGCCTGCTGCGCCCCGTAGGGCCTGGGCCCTTGTCTCAGGGCCCATCTGGGGGCTCCCGCTCTCACGGCCCCTACCCGTTATAGGCTTGGCGGGCCGTTACCCCGCCAACTACCTGATGGGCCGCAGCCCCATCCTCAGGCGGCTTCTAGAGGCATGGTCTAGAAGCCCTTTCAGCGAGGACCCAGTTCCAGGAGTCCTCGCCTATAGGGGTTTAACCCCAGTTTCCCGGGGTTATCCCCTTCCTGAGGGTAGGTTAGCTACGTGTTACTCAGCCGTGCGCCGGGCCCCACCTTAGCCTGGAGCCCTAGACTCGCATGGCTCAGCCTTACCCCGATAGCAGTCGGGTCCGGCAGGATCAACCGGAGTTACGGCCGCTTGCGGCAGGGTTCTTCTACTGCTAAGTTTCCCTCTCCTTCTTCAGGCCTAACTATCGATTTTCAGTTAGGCCTACATTACTGTACCCGTAACCGGAGGTTCAACCTCTCATCCTCTGGGGTTCACCCGTCAACGTAGAGGTCGACCGCCGCCGGGTTGTTACGGGTGGAGTCCTGTAGACTCCGTCTATTGTTTATGATCAGCTGTGTGATATAAGGGTTTCTATACTCCTCTAATATGGTTTAATCCATCTCCTACTATCTCTTAGTGGTTAAAGCTAGGGAGATTATAATCGCCGCGGAGCCTGCCAACCGTCTCAACGTAAAGTATTCGCCTATAGCTATGTATGCGAATATAGCTGCGAATATAGGTTCCATCATGTATATTATGGAGGCTTCTACGCTTCCTATAGCCTTCTGCCCGTAAAGCTGTAGAGCGTTAGCTATTACCGTGCATACCAATGCTAGGTAGACTATGTATGGGAGGGAGGCGGATATCAGGTATAAGCTTGGGGGAGGTTGTAGGAGGATTAAGGGTATGGATCCGGCTGATGATAGGGTTATCTCGAGGAATAGTAGGTTTGACGGATTAAATCTTCTGGACGATATACCTACGTAGACTATCTGTAGAGCCCATATAAACGCCGCCCCGAGTACTATGATATCCCCAAGGTTGAACACTATAGTATCCGTAGATGATAGTAAGTATACGCCTAGGATTGCTAAGCATACAGCCGATACTATCCTAGAATCTAGAGGGCTTCTACCATAACGTACCTCGATCAAGTATACGAATATCACGTTTAGACTGGTTATGAAGGCAGCGTTCGAGGCAGATGTGTAGCTCATACCTAAACCCTGTAGAGCGATACCTAAGAGGAATAATGTGGATAGAGTGAAGCCAGGTTTCAGACATTTCCGAAGGGTACTGAAATTCATCCTGATTAGGGCATATAGGAGCATAGGTATAGATGCTATAGTGAGACGTAAGGCTATATAGTATGCGTATCCTATAGCTTCCACAGCTATTTTAGTTGAAGGGAAGCTTGTAGCCCATACTATAGTTAAAGCTAGCAGTAGGATCCTACCCATAAACGTAGAGCGAACAAACAAAACCTAGCACCCCATACACATTCAAATACCTCTCCCAAACTCTACGGGAAAAACTTCTAGCTACCATCCCAAATTTACGTTGTATACGTATATCTTTGAAGCGATTCTTCAAAAATCGTAGGATTTCATCACCCCTCAGATACCTTTAGGTGTAGGAGCGTATGATATCTACCCTACTGAAGCTAGGTTTCCTCGATTACCTACGGATTGTTAGGATTAAGCATTTATCTATCTGGTAAATCTCACTAAAGTTTACGTCTGGAGTTGCCCGTATTGGAGCGTATAGTTAGGTGGGCTAGAGCTAGATCACCGTGGATACTACACCTTAATACCGGTGGATGTAATGGATGCGATATAGAGGTGGTCGCAGCTCTAACCCCTAGATACGATGTTGAAAGGTTCGGTATACTCCTTAGAGGAAGCCCTAGACATGCAGATATCATAGTCGTAACAGGTCCTATAACCGTGCAGATGAGGGAGCGTGTGAAGCGTATATACGACCAGACCCCTGAACCTAAATTCGTAGTAGCTGTAGGTCAATGCGCATGCTCAGGCGGGGTTTTCAGGAACTGCTACAGCGTAATAGGCGGTGTCGATAAAGTGATACCTGTAGATGCGTATATACCTGGATGCCCACCTAAACCGGAAGCCATAATATACGGTATAGCTCAGCTTATAGAGAGGATAGCTGGGGGAAGATAGCTTGGATATACCGGTCGAAGTAGATATTCTGAGGAATAGGCTTGGGGATAGGCTTATCGAATACGGATCGATTAAACCTAGGAGGATCTACGTGAAGATCGATAGAGGCGCTGTTAAGGATGCTATAAGCCTACTAGCATCGCAGGGGTATACGCATGTATCGGCTATAACGGGCTTGGATACCGGTAAAGGATTGGAGGTTTTATACCATCTAGACCGTACAGGATCTTTATTAACTGTTAGAGTAGACGTCCCATACGATGACCCTAAGCTCCCTAGTATAACGGATATAGTACCTGGAGCCGTACTCTACGAGGGTGAGGTTAGAGATCTACTTGGAGTAGTATTCGAGGGTAATCCGTATCCGAGGCCTGTAGTACTACCCGATGGATGGCCTGAAGACTTCCATCCTTTAAGGAAGATCTACAGCGTCGATGATGTTAGGAAGACTATAGCTGATAGGGGAGTTGGAGTTCCGCAGATAGAAGTCGAGGAAGGTGGAGGAGCGATATACGTACCGATAGGTCCTCAGCATCCAGCTTTAAAAGAGCCTATAGGATTAAGGTTTGTAGTCGAAGGCGAGTATATAGTTAAGGTGAAAGCTAGGATAGGGTATAATCATAGGGGTATAGAGAAGGCTATGGAGAATCAGACGTATATACAGAATCTGATGCTAGCCGAACGTATCTGTGGTATTTGTAGCGTAGCTCATACACAGTGCTACGTTTTAGCAGTGGAATCCGCTCTAGATCTAGATGTACCAGAGAGAGCTAGGTACATAAGGGTTATTATGAACGAGCTTAACAGGATACACAGCCATATGCTCTGGATGGGTGTAGCTGGGCATGAAGTAGGCTTCGATACGGTCTTGATGTACACATGGCGTGATAGAGAGTATGTACTAGATCTACTCGAAGCTATAAGCGGTAATAGGGTTACGTACTCTATAAACGTAATCGGAGGAGTTAGAAGGGATATACCGGATGAGATGAAGGATAGGGTGATGAAGACTATGGATTATATAGAGGGAAGGGCTAAGCTATATATGGATCTACTATTAAAGGATCCGAGCTTCACCCGTAGAACGGTGGGTGTCGGGAAGGCATCTACCAGGGATGCTTTAACCCTATGCGCCGTAGGCCCTACCGCTAGAGCATTCAACGTAAAGAAGGATATACGTAAGGATGATCCATACGAAGTCTATGGAGATATACCATTCGAAATCGTAGTCGTCGATAACTGCGATGTAGCTGGTACATTCATAGTTAGAGCGAAGGAGATCCTCGAGAGCGTAAATATCATCAGGTATGCTTTAGAACATATGCCAGGCGGAGATTACAGGGTTAAAGCTCCTAGAAGGGTACCACAGATCGAAGCAATAGCTAGAGTTGAAGCTCCTAGAGGAGAACTACTACACTATCTTAAAGGTAGCGGCGGAGAACAGCCGGATAGATATAAGGTTAGAACCCCAACCCTAGCCAACATACCGTTCGTAGCTAAGATGCTTGAAGGATGTAACGTAGCGGATATACCTATAGCCTTCGCGGCTATAGATCCATGCATGGCATGCGAGGATAGGATGGAGTTTATCGATGAATCTAAAGGTGTAACGTGGATATGGAGCTTAGAAGATCTTAGAGCTTATAGAAAGCTTAAAGAGAAGGGATCTGTATCGAAGCCTCTAGAGTATATCGATAGATATGGGGGGTAGGATGGATGTCGCTTGAACCCGAATTATTGAAGCATGCGTTCAAGAAACCTTTCACGCTACTATACCCGTTCGAGAGGAGGGAGACTCCTAAAGGGTTCCGTGGACGCATACAGTATGATATGGCTAAATGTATCGGTTGCGGTCTATGTGCTAGGGATTGCCCTTCGGGAGCTATAGAGATGATAGGTAGGGGGAAAACGGCTGAGTTTAAGGTGCACCTCTATATGTGCACGTTCTGCGGTCAATGCGTAGATAGCTGCCCTGTAGATGCGATAAGCTTCACCAACGAATACGAATACGCATCTCCAGATAAATCTAAGCTTATATTCGAGTTTAAGAGAACACTTGAAACGAAGAAATCGTAGCTTAATTTAAATATCCCCTAGAAAAATACCTAGTTTTCGTTATACTGCATCCTTTGACGCGGCATCCATTCTTTAAAGATTCCGTGTAACAGTTTCGACCCGCTTTCAGACTTGCCGTAGTTATAGTTTACTAAGTAGACTCCCCCCAAGATTAGTACGGATCCGATTATAGTTCTTAGGTTTATCTCCTCTCCTAGCATTAGATGGCTGGATATCATAGCTATCAACGGTACTATGAGGCTTGAACTGGAAAGTACGGATGCATCCATCCTTCCTAGTAGTATAAGCCATATAGTAGCTCCAACCCCGACGGCTATAGGTCCTGAGTATACTAGGATAGATATGTATTCTAGGCTGATTATCGATGGAGGTTCGATTGATAAGCTTACGGCGTAGAGTATGATCGATGAGATCGATGTCTGGACGAAATTCGTTAATAACGGATCCATCCACCTCAGCTTAAGCTTATAGTATATCGTACTAACAGCCCATAGGAATGCTCCGAATAGTAGTAGAAGCGAAGCAGACGATACTGTTAGGGTATGACCACCGGCTAACAGTATAGCTACGCCTAGAAAACCTATTAACGTACCGATAAGCCTTGATAGCAATAACTTCTCCCCTAGGAATATTACCGCTAATACGAAGACTATCATAGGCTGGGTATAGGTTAATACAGCGCTTAAACCCCCACCCTGATAATTCAAGCCTAACCCCGATAGAGCGAACTGCATGGATACTATAAGACTATATACTATCAGAGATGCAGTCGAGCCATCTACAGCGAATCTGGATTCACCGCTCCTCCCGCTACGTATATAACGATACGCTAGTATTATAGGTGATGATAGAGCGAGCCTATCTGCCGTAAACCTTAACGGGTATGCATATTTAAGTCCTAGTTTCATTATAGGCCAGTTTAAGCTCCACGTTAACGTCATCAATACGAATAACGCTAGATCTCTATACCGTCTATCCCTCATAACATAGCGGGTTGATTAGAGAGCTCTAGGTAATAAGGGTTAAGAATCCTAGTTTTAAGGATGTATTTTCGTAAAGTAATATTTTTCAATCGTGAGATGCCAGATCTCTATTGTATAGTTATGGAGATATGGCCCTACATACTACCGCTACCAGTGGATAGGAGTAGACAGGTAGAGTTTCTGATGACTGTTCTAGGCTCCCACGTATCGATGGATATACTCAGATGTATAGGCTCTAAGGGTGTAATCTACCAGAAGGAGCTCATATCCGAGCTTCCATACTCGAATAAGACGGTTATATCGAAATTGAGGAAGCTCGTAGAGTTAGGAGTTCTAGCAGAGGGTATGGAGAAGAAGGTGGAGGATGGTAGGGTTAGATGGGTTAAACGCTATGAAGCTACAGATATAGGTAGATGGATAATATATCTGCTCATACCACCTCAGAGTATGAATAGGGAGGAGGTAATGGATGTTGTTAAGATGCTCTTAAAGCTATACATAGATAGTTTATCGAAGCTATGTAGGAATTACGGTATAGAGAAGAAGATTATACTCAGTATAATATCTGAATACGTTGGGAGATTAGACGAATCTTAAAGCTTCGAGGTTAACCGGGGAGGATGCTTCGATTTTAAACATTCTATTTATCGTGGAAGCTATACTTAGAGTTTTAGATTCCTCTCCGTGGCATACCACTATCCTCTTAGGTTTAGGCTTCATACTCCCTGCATATCTTAGAAGCTGCCTCCTATCCGAGTGACCGCTGAATCCCTCGATCGATAAGACCTCCATCTTAACCTGGTATAACTCCATCCTACCATACTCATCGGGTAGGGTTACCTCCCTCAACCCATTCTTCAGTTTACGTCCAAGAGTCCCTTCAACCTGGTAGCTAACGAATAATAGCGTATTCCTAGGATCTTCGCATAGATTCTTAAAGTATTCTATGACGGGGCCACCCTCCATCATACCGGATGTAGCGATTATTATAGATGGTCTGTTAGGCTCTAAAGCCTCATCTCTACCGCTAGCATCGTTGACTACTATAAACCATTCGGATTTAAAGGGATTAACGTTTTCGTGTAGTATCTTATCCCTTATATCTCTGGATAGATATTCGGGGTAGGCTGTATGTATACCCGTGGCTTCGTTCACCATACCCTCTATATAGACTGGGATCTTCTCAAGTTTACCGTTCTCCATATACTCGTTGATAACCATCAATATCTCTTGAGCTCTACCTATAGCCGGGGTCGGTATCAAGATCTTACCACCCTTCTCTACACATGAATTCACTATGTTTACGAAGCTTGCTTCAACCTCCGCTCTAGGAGCCATTATATCCTTAGGTGCACCATATGTAGACTCCATTATCAGAGCTTCAGCTCTAGGGAAGCTTGCATGAGCAGGTTCGAAGAGCATAGTCTTACCATATTTGAAATCCCCTGTATAGACTATATTGAATAAGCCTTCACCGATATGAAGATGAACTATCGATGAACCTAATATATGCCCCGCATTCCATAAGGTAAGCTTGATATCTGGAGCTATATCTACTACATACCCGTATCTGATGGGGATCGTGTGAACTACCATACTCCTAACATCTTTCTGATCATATGGAGGTATATACCCATTCTTAGTCATAACATCTAAGAAATCGAGTTGTACAAGCGTCATTATAGGTAGCGTAGGTTCACTACAGTACACCGGTCCATCGTAGCCATACTTGTATAGGAATGGTATAGCTCCGCAGTGATCTAGATGTCCGTGGGAAACTACGACAGCATCCAGATCAGATGGATCTAGCTCATCTACATCGAGCCTTGGAAACAGATCTGAGAATCTGGATGCACCTGGGTTTATACCGCAGTCAAGCATAACCTTACTCTCCTTAGTTTCTACGAGTATACAAGATCTACCTACCTCTCTAGAGCCTCCTAGAAACCTTACGATAACCTCGTTCTCTCCGAACGTTAAAGGTCTGAATATAGCTTCACCAAGCGATCTTAGGAAGCGCTCCCTCTCCTTACTCTCAGAGTAAAGTACCTGCCTAACCTGCGTGATAGTTCTTGAAGGTATCTGCGGGCTTCTTAGAACTCTAGGAATCCATTTGGTCTCCTGAATTATATGGTTAAGGTTAGATCCATCCTTACCTACTGCTAGACCTACGTTTTTAGCTTCTATTATAACCTCACCTAGGGTCGGATCGAAAACTATGTTCGTTACACCTGCTTCCTTCGGAAGTATGGATCTTATGATATGCTCTGCATCGGCTTCACTCTTACGTATCGATGGGTCGGATCTGACGACTATACGCTTCCTTATATTGTTAACTATGGATGGCACGATGTACGGCTTATCTATGAGGAGTATTTCAGGCTTCTTAGCGTATAAAGCTATCTTAGCACCTTCAAACTGTATCCTAGTAACTTCTACATCGCTAGGTATGAACGTAGCTAAGGCCTCCGTAACCTTACTCAGTACGTTACTTGTAGTCTGCTGGCCTTTAAGAGCGGATGTCAATCTAATTCACCGTGGATTCTAAACCCCAATGATTCTAGGAGACTCCTCTTCTCATCCTCTGTAAGTTCCCTATAGCCTTCAGTATCTATAATAGCTATATCGAAGCTATCACCGCTAGCGCTATCCCTCCTCATAGCTGATACTATCGCTTTAACAACTATCGGTAGAGCTTCCTTAACCGATAACCCCTCCTTGAACTCTGATTCAAGTATACCGAGAGCTATAGGTGAACCTGAACCTGTAGCTACATAGATCTCACGGGTTACACTTCCAAACGGATCTATCACGAATAGCTTAGCACCTTCATCATCGTGACCACCTATTATAGCTTCGACTAGAAGCACATAGGGACGTTGACTGAATAGTATGTTCGATGCAAGCTTAGCTACAGAATCTACCGGAATCAATCTACCCATCCTAGCGAAGTATAATTTAGCGTTAACCCTAAGTAGCTCGACTATACTTTGACCGTAGCCTGCGATACCAGCGATAGTCATAGCTACATGCCTATCTATCGGGTATAGTTTCCTACCCCTCTTATGAGCTATATAGGACCCCATAGTAACCCTAGTATCCGTAGCCATTATCACTCCATCACGACATACAAGACCTATCGTAGTAGTGCCTGTCTTCATATACTCGTATACGTTGATACGCCTCATACGCTCTACCACCCAGAATACATTATCTCTACGCAACCTATCCAGGAGCTTAGAACCCCAAGCTATACATGAACGGAAAACCTCCTATTTTAATGTTTCCAAATTGTATACTCGTATGCGAGGATTTAAAAGCAGATGCACTATAACATTGTACTGGAATGCTCCTAGACTACATGGAGATACCTAGATATGTGGTTATGGGCCCTAAAGCTTTAGAGCATACTCCAAGTGTATGCTCTAAGCTAGGATTCAAAGGCTTAGGATACATAGTATCAGGCGCGACATTCACCCGTAAGATCGCAGAGGAGGTAGCAAACCTGTTGGAGGGAGGAGGGTTTAAGACAGCTTCAGCTATAGTATCAGGTAATCCCCGTTCTAATGGATTCGTAGAGGAGGTTAAGGGTATATATAAGGATGCTAGAAGGATCTATGCAAATTTCATAGTCGGTGTAGGCGGAGGAACTGTGCTAGATACAGCTAAGCTTATATCGTCATGGCTTAACGTTCCATTCATAAGCATACCTACCTCGACAGCTCATGATGGTATAGCTTCACCAGCTATAAGCTTCCTACTACGCTATAAGCTATACACGTATACTAGGGAGGAGGTTAAGGTATCGGCACCGATAGCTATAATAGCAGATATAGATGTGATAAAGGATGAACCCTACTATATGGTTGTAGCAGGCTTAGGTGACTTGATAGCGAAGTACACTGCCGTAAAGGATTGGAAGCTAGCTGTCAAGGAGAGAGGGGAGGAGTATAGCGAGTATGCTGCATCTATGAGCCTTATGAGCGCGAACCTCTCATCCAAGCATATATCATCTATAAGGGATAAGACGGTATATGGTATACGCGTACTCGTTAAAGCTTTGATAGGTAGCGGTGTAGCTATGAGCATAGCAGGTAGTAGTAGACCTGCGAGCGGTTCTGAGCATCTATTCAGCCATGCTCTAGATCTACTCTCACTTAAGTATGGTTTTGAACCTAGAAGCCACGGTGTCCAATGCGGTGTAGGATCCATCATAGCTATGTACCTCCATGGAGGGGATTGGATGAGGATAAGAAGTCTACTCCTAACGGTGAAAGCTCCCGTCGATTCTAAAACCCTAGGAATAGATAGAGAGTATCTTATAGAAGCACTCATCGAAGCTTCTAAGATAAGACCTGAGCGTTTCACGATACTATCTAAGGTTAAACCCGATAGAAAGAAGGCTGAGGATATACTTACGAACGTATATATAATATAATTCGGTTAATTCTGTCTCTATACATGTATCGGAAGCATTTATGAGGGGGATTTATCTTAAACTTTTCTCTTCGAATAGAGTGGCTAGGAGGATCAAGGTTGAAGCTTGATAAAAAGTCGGACTTCTCAAATTGGTATAACACAGTTATAAGAGAAGCTGAGATAGTGGATGATAGGTATAACGTCAAGGGTTTCGTGGTCCATAGGCCGTGGGGTATGCGTATACTGAAGTCTATATATAAGATGTATGAGGAGGCTCTAGAGAAGCGAGGGCATGAACCGGTACTATTCCCTACCGTTATACCAGAGGAGAATCTACGTAGAGAAGAGGAACATGTAGAGTATTTTAAAGCAGAGGTTTTCTGGGTTACACATGGAGCTGATAAACGTCTCCCGAGAAAGCTAGCTCTCAGACCTACGTCAGAAACAGCATTTTACTACATGTACTCTTACTGGATTAGAAGTTATAGAGATCTACCATTCAAGGCATATCAGTCATGCTCAGTATTCAGGTATGAGACGAAAGCTACTAAACCCCTACTGAGGGGGAGGGAGTTTCTCTGGATAGAAGCTCATGACGTATTCCCTACACCTGAGGATGCTTACAGACAAGTTAGGGAAGATATGGAGATAGCTAAAGAGGTTATCTACGGTAAGCTAGGTATACCGTTCATGTTCTTTCAGAGACCTCAGTGGGATAAATTCAGAGGAGCTGAATATACGTTCGCGGCAGACTGCTTTATGCCTGACGGTAGGTTTAACCAGATAGCTTCTACACACTATCTAGGTCAAAGATTCGCTAAAGCTTTCGAGATAAAATTCCTAGATAAAGATGGCGTGTGGAAATACCCGTACCAGACATGCTATGGCCCAGGTATTTGGAGGATACTAGCGGCTCTTATATCTATACATGGAGATGACCATGGCTTAATCATACCGTTCGATATAGCTCCCATACAAGTAGTGATAGTACCTATACCATCTAAGGATGTAAACTATGATGAACTAATAAACTACTGTAAGATTGTGGAGGATACGCTTAGAGATAGAGGATTTAAGGTTAAATTGGATAGCAATCCAGACGTTACACCTGGAGCTAAATTCTACTTCTGGGAGTTTAGAGGAGTACCATTGAGAGCTGAGGTAGGTTTAACCGAAATGAAGACAAGAAGCGTAACGCTTTGTAGGAGGGATACGTTTGAGAGGATTAGAGTGGAGCTTGAACGTCTACCAGATACCGTAGAGGATCTATCTCGTAAAATCCTAGAGAACCTTAGATCTAGAGCTGAGAAAGAGCTTGAATCTAGAATAGTAGAAGCTTCGAGTATGGAGGAAATCGGTGAAGCTGTATCTAAAGGATTGATTGTTAAAGCGCCGTTCTGCTCGATAGATTATGATGGTGAGGCATGCGGGGAGAAGTTGAAGGAGATGTATTCAGCCGAAGTTAGAGGCGTAAGGATCGATATAAAAGAGGAGCTTCCATATGATGCTAAATGTATAGTTTGCGGTAAACCTGCAAAACACTATGTCTATATAGGTAAATCCTATTAGAAGGATCTTCATAGATTAATCCTGCGAGTTTTATCTACGAGAAGCGAAGCTCTTTCACAGACCTCGCCTAACTCTCCAAACCTTGACGGACCGTAACCTTCTACTATAAACGAAGCAGAGGCTAAACCTAAGGCTGTAGACCATGTTAAATCCTCTCCTTTAACGTATCCGTAGATTAAACCTGCTACGAAGCAATCACCCCCACCGGTCGGATCCACCACTCTAGTCCTATACGCCGGTATATGGAATGCATCCGAGCCTGAAGCTACGTACACACCTCTGCCACCAGCAGTTATAGCCACTATTTCCGAGATGCCACTAAGCTTAGCTAACATCCTACCGATACTACTAGAACCCGCTACGACTTCAGCCTCTCTCAAAGAGAGTTTAATTAGCTTAAGCCCCTTAATATGGGATGCATCATAGTTCTTTGTTAGCATCACATACCCATTTCTTGCGAATCTTCTAAGCAAACCCTGGATATCTAGGGAAGTAGGTATCCCAGATTTCAGCACTCTGGTGATAACCGTTTGATCAAGCTCGCATGCTACCGGTCCGAGATGAATCATATCGGAATCCTTAAACTCATCTAGATCGAGCAATGTAATCGGGGAGCATCTACTCCTAAGCCACATCCTCCTACCCTTAGCCGTATACTTTATCAAGTAGCTTGTAGTAGGTTCATACGTATCCATATGGAGATGCCTTAGGTTAATACCTGAACCTTCTAGAAATCTCTTGAAATCTTCTGGGAAATCTGAACCCACCTTGGAGATTACCCTTACGCTGAAACCCAACTTCGAAGCTGCGATCGATGCATACGTAACAGTACCGCCGGGTGTAGGCTTAACAGGTATACCATCTACAACTATGTAATCTATCACAGCATGCCCTACAACGGTTAACTTCACATTAAATCGATATAGGATCCCACATATTTAAATCTAATTAAATATTATATGCCGGATATATAGCATCGCATCCTTCACCTAATCTAAGACCAACTAACTTAGATACACTCAGCTAGATCCAAGATGATACGAGAAGGAAGCTTCAATTTCTATACCCCCTATCTAAGACTATGAGAGCCCCTTAGTAGGGTTTTTGGAGAAGCTATTGATGGGATCTTAATCTAGCTATAATCTAAGAAAAACATGGAAACCGAATAAGTTCTACTCAGTGTCTTTAACACTATCTATACCCATTCCTAGGGTGAGCATGAAATATGAGAGATGAAGGAAGTTTATCTTCTGTGTTCAAGTAAGCGTATGAATAGCTACATCAAGTGTCATAAGGGAGAACCGCGTAGATAAGCAGCATATAGGACTACTTTATCAATGTTAACTGTTAGATTACAGTTCTAGAAGGCCTATCCACCAGCTAAAAGTAGAGGCATAGAATCCTTCTGAAGTCTACATAATTGCTTCAAGTATTTCGATAAAAACCCTCAGACCAGTATACATATAAAGGTAAGAAATCATTCAAAAGAATGATGAGAATCATTCTATTCTAGCGTTAGCTTTCACTACTTCTCGATTTCATCGAAAACTTTCAGAAGAATTTGGAGAACTTCTTCATCTTAAGTAAAAACCGACTACATACAATCCTTAAGGATATTCGAATTTCTCTTCTCATGCGATGGGTAACTAGAATCGATAAACTTTACGTAGGATGGAAGACAGTTTCTCAGCTATAGATTCAACCTAGAAGAGATCTCAGCTAGGAGGATGATGAAGCAGTCTCATCGGGCTGCAGATTCTGAGATTCCAGAAGACTTGATATGGATTATTAGGGGAGTCGTGAAAAAGGAGATGGTGGAGTAAGCAGAGTTTTTCTGCGGAGGCTAAATGGATATGAAACATTTTTCTTTAGGGATGATCGATATGTCGTATCGGTGGTAAGAGCATGCCTAAGAAGAGGAAGTCGAGGGGGAGGAGGAAGGGAAGTAAGGGTAAGGTTCCTAGGGTTCAATGCTCTATGTGCGGACAGCTTATACCTAGGGATAAAGCTAAGAAGGTTACTGTTGCGAAGTATTTAGTTCCTAAAGATTTAGCGAAGGAGTTGAAGGATCAAGGAGCTTATGTAGGTATGCAGAAGGTTGTGAAGTATTATTGCATAAACTGCGCGATATACCATGGTGTGGTTAAGATTAGAGCTGAGGATGAGCGTAAGCTACCCGCACCTATAACTAAGAAGTAGAAGTTGTTCGGAGGAGTAGTATCCGATGGCTATAGTTAGATTGAGGAAGAAGCTTACGAACGAGAATTTATGGATCTATATACTTACATTGCTTATGGAGAGGCCTATGTATGCCTACGAGATCCATAAGCATCTCAAGGAGAGGTTCGCGATATCTATACCGACGGTAACAGTCTATATAGTACTATATAAGATGAGTAGGGAGGGGCTTGTAAGTAAATCTGATAGGGTATCGGTGAGCGGTAGACCTGAGCGTACCTACTATAAGATTACGGAGAAGGGGTTGCAGACTCTTAGCGAAGGATTACGATTTATAAAAAAGATGGTGGAAACCTTAGAGAAGGAGGCTAATCTATCTCTTTAAATGTAGGATTAGATGCCTAGCTTCAGGTATTATCAGTTTCTCTAAAGCTAAAGCTACTGCGTGAGGTGATCCTGGAAGAGCGAATACGATCATACCTTCAGCTATGCATGCGAAAGCTCTTGAAAGCATAGCTCCTGAACCTATCTCTTCGAAGCTTATCTTTCTGAATAGTTCACCGAAGCCAGGTATCTCCCTATCCATCAAAGGTTTCAAAGCTTCAACCGTAACATCCGTAGGTGAAACACCTGTTCCACCTATCAACACTAATATGTCAACCCCACGCTTAGCAGCTTCAACTATGCTATACCTTATATCGAATATATCATCTGATACGAGCTTCCTATAGCGTACTTGGAAACCACTCCTAGTTACGATACTTACGGATAGATCGCCAGATTCATCCACGACTACATCACCTCTCCTTAAAGCTTCCGACCTACTAGAACTGCACGTTACGATACCGAATCTGACGTCACCGAAAGCTCTACTCTTATGCTCACTATAACTTAGACTCACCACCCTTCACCTTACTCACAACTCTGATACCATAGATGAGGGTTTCAGGATATACTCCATGTTCATCCTTCTCCAGCGGTTTAACCATATCGAAGATATTTATCAAAGCAGCAGCAACACCTATCAAAGCTTCAAGTTCAACCCCAGTTTTAGATTCAGACTTAACGGTTACGGATACTTTTATAGACGAGCTGGAAGGCTCTATATCCACGTCTACACCTGTTATAGGGATAGGGTGGGATAGCATGATAAGCCTAGGCGTCATCTTAACAGCGTTTATAGCTGCTATCCTAGCTACGGTTAAAACATCACCTTTAGGAACCTTGCCCTCTTCTATAGCTTTAATCGTAGATGATCTAAGTTTTATGAAGCCCTCAGCTCTAGCTTCCCTATAAACCTCAGGTTTACCTGTTATATCCACCATCGAAGCCATATCGTAGGTTAGATCAATCGAACGGAAATTTAACCTTATCCCCCGCTAAAACTCTACAAACTTATATCTAAATGAGATGATTTGTTTGGATATCGAAAAATAATTAAAGAATATGATCGGCTACATCGTCTACGCCTATACTTTCTCGAAGAGATTGAATCGAGGATACGGGGAGTTATTGTCTATCTAGAGTATACCGCTATGGATGCATATCCGACTACCGCTGAACGGTCACCGGTAATATCACCTGAAGTCGCATAACCTAGTAGTTCAGCTCTCGATGCACCTAGCTTTTTACACGCTACTATCATGGTCGCTACAGGTCCTGAACCGCACATGGATATATCGTTCTCCTCAACCCTCTTAAGGAGAAGCTCCGCGTCTAGTTTTAGTATAGCTTCCACCGCTAATCTATCCTTTTCCACGGCGATCTTATGAGGCTCATAATGCGTGAAATCAGTGCTAGCTAATATGAGGGCGTTGCGTCCAGTTACGCTAGAAGCTATGGATTCACCTAGCTCCTTAGCTGTATCGTAATCTCTAAGCATCATGCATATGGGAACTATCTTGAAGCTCGATCCATATAGGTATTGGAGGAATGGAAGCTGTATCTCTAGAGAATGCTCGAATCTATGAGCATAATCATCTATATCAGCTATACCCGAAGCTTCTACTATCGCTTTAGCTAATGCTGTATCTATCTCTACGAAGCCTAGAGGCGTCTCCCATAAGCCTTCAACCATCACGCTTACAGCGGATCCTAGACCAGTGTGGTTTGGACCTATCATTATCACGGATTCGGGTATACCATCCTCAGCTAGCTTACCATATCCTATAGAAGCTATAGGTCCAGAGTACATGTAACCTGCATGCGGTGATACAAGTCCGATTATAAGCCTTGAACCATCCCTAGCTACCTCAGGTATCCTTCCATAGCCTAACCTATGGGTGAAACACCGTTCTATCTCCCTTCTAAGGGATTCAGCAGTACCAGGATACCATGATCCAGCTACATAGGGTCTTCTAACCTTCAACTCGATACTATCTTAAGTTAGATATTTCTAATTAAGATTTTATCTTAGCTATGCTCAACTAAAGCTGGGTTAGCGTATCTCCACATCGAATCCTATATTGGATGAGCCATCTAGGTAAATCTTTAAAGCATTCTATTAGAACCTACATGTTGATCTTGACAGAATCTACACCGAAAACCTGTAAGTACATATTCGTAACTGGAGGTGTGTTATCTAGCGTAGGTAAGGGTGTAGTCACAGCTTCGATAGGAAAGATGCTTCAAGCTAGAGGGTACAGCGTTACGGTTATAAAGATAGATCCCTATCTCAACGTCGATTGTGGAACGATGAATCCATACCAGCATGGGGAGATATTCGTTACAGAGGATGGAGGCGAGATAGATCTAGATATGGGTCACTACGAGAGGTTTCTCGATATAAACCTATCGAAGGATCAGAATATAACTACAGGGCAGATCTACCTCACCGTCATCGAGAGGGAGAGGAGGGGGGAGTATCTCGGTAAATGCGTCCAGATAGTTCCTCATGTAACAGATGAGATTAAACGTAGAATATACGCTGTATCCGAGAGATCGTCTGTAGATGCTCTTCTAGTCGAAGTAGGGGGGACTGTAGGCGATATAGAGGGGTTACCCTATCTAGAAGCTATAAGGCAGATAAGGTTGGAAAAGGGCTACGATAATACGCTCTTCGTACACGTAGCTTTAGTCCCTATACTCGATATCACAGGTGAGGAGAAGACTAAACCTCTACAGCATAGCGTTAACGAGCTTAGAAGGATAGGTATACAGCCTGATATAATAGTCGCTAGATGCTCTAGAATGATAGGAGAGGAAGCTAGGACTAAGATAGCTTTATTCGGTACGATACCTAAGGAGGCTGTTTTCTGCTCCTATAATCTACCGGTAGTATATCAGGCACCCATCATACTGGATGAGCAGGGTATGGGGGATTACATATCTGCGAGACTTAAACTCGAATCTAGAAAACCTGATTGGAACGAATGGAAGCGTATAGTAGATTCCATGCTGAATGCTAAGTATAAAGTTAAGATAGCTCTATGCGGCAAGTATACGAGCTTAGCAGATTCCTATGTAAGTATACTCGAAGCTTTAAAGCATGCAGGCGGAGCGCTATCGACGAAGGTTGAGGTCGATCTAATAGAAGCTGAAATATTCGAGGAGCCTGAGAAGTTGCACGTACTAGATCTATATGACGGTGTTATAGTACCTCCAGGATTCGGGCGTAGAGGTACAGAAGGTAAGATAGCTGTAGCTAACTACGCTAGAGAGAGGGATATACCCTTCCTAGGATTATGTTTCGGATTCCAGATGGCTATAGTAGCATTCGCTAGATACGTATGCGGGTTGGATAGAGCTAATAGTACTGAAAATGATCCAGATACACCGCATCCAGTACTAGATCTAATGCCTGAACAGAGAGGTATAGAGCAAATGGGTGGATCTATGAGGCTCGGTGCCTACCCTGTGAAGCTTAAACCCGGTACGCTACTGCATAGCTTATATTCGCAGGATATAGTGTACGAGAGGCATCGTCATCGATGGGAGGTTAACCCGGAGTATTGGAGTATACTTGAATCTCACGGTATAGTATTCTCGGGGGTTAGCCTAGATGGGAGGAGGATAGAAGCATTCGAGATACCTAGCTTAAGATTCTATGTAGGTACGCAATACCATCCTGAGTTCAAGAGTAGACCAGGTAAACCGTCACCCGTATTTTACGGATTCATCAGATCCTGCCTAAATAGAGCTATGGAAGCTGAAGTAGAGGCCGTAAAGCTTTAAGAGTTCGCAGCTAACCTCTCTCGATATAGTCTTGCATAAAGTTGATGTAGTGAAGCTTGACGGTAAAGGGAGGATCCTTATACCTATAGATGTCAGGAAGACTCTAGGTTTAAGGGAGGGTATGTATCTACTGCTAGTAGCTGATTCTGAACGTAACGAGGTTAGGCTTACACCATTCATAGATAGCGGGGTGAAGTTAGCTAGGATAACAGTAGGATTGAAGGATGCACCTGGAGCTCTAGCTAGGATAGCGGGAATCCTAGCAGAGATAGGTGTAGACCTACTATTCTCGGAATCCAGGACTATAAGAAGGGGCGAGGAGGCTGAATGGATAGCTGTAGCAGATCTAACAAACTGTAATCTAGACCCAGATACCATGAAAGAGAAGCTTCTAGCAGATGGTAGAGCTATCTCGGTTCGAATAGAGGTTTACAAATAAGCTATATAGGCCTCCTAACACATTTAGGAAGCATCCTTTTATGCTTAGATGATTCAACCATAGATAATATCCTTAACGAAACTTCTCTACCTATACCTGTCTCCCTCTCCAACTCCTCTAACGTTAACCCCAGGTCGAATATTCCATGCAATATTTGATCTATCACAGCGTAGTCTGCGGGAAGCTCTGATCTAGCCGTATGACCTGGGAAGAGCATAGGAGCTGAAGGCTTAGATACTATACGTTCAGGTAATCCTAGATAGCCGGCGATCAACCTAACCTGCGTCTTATATAGATGTATTATAGGCTGTATATCCGCTGCTCCATCCCCATACTTAGTGAAATATCCTATCATATACTCGCTCCTATCGCTTGTACCTACGACTAATAGGTTGAGAGCGTTAGCTAGGTAATAGAGTATAGTCATCCTAACCCTAGCTCTAAGGTTACCTTCAACCATAGGCTTAACTACTCTATAACCTATAGCCTTCAGATACTCCTCCACTACACCGTCTATATCTATGCGAGTAGCTTTAGCTTTAAACATGGAAGCTAACTCTAGAGCATCAGCTATATCTTGAGGAGGTGTGAAGCTTGTAGGCATTATAACCGGGTATACCCTATTAGGCTCTAAGGCTTTCACACATAACGTGAAAGCAACCGAGCTATCCACACCACCACTAAGACCTAGAACAACCCCCTCAGCCCTGGCCTCCGCTACAGATGACGATATAAATTCTACAATCTCAGCTATGGTTCCATCCACATCTATATTTCTAAGCGATTCTTCAACCCTATTCATCGTTAGCCCAAGAATCTTAACATCCATCCTCGATTTATAAGTGTAAACCTAGATTAAACCAGTTATCTCCGAGACGGGATGAATTCCTACTATATACCTACACCATACGTCATATGAAGGAGAGCTAGATTGCCTATATGCACATTTTTGAGGTACTTAGAAGCTATTTCATAACATTTCCTAACATGTTTCGGAGGGGTAACTGGTAGATCCCTCATAGCATAATCTGGGTGAAATATTAGCAGACTGTAAGGTATATCTGGATCTAGATCCGCTAGGAATCTAGCTATACCTTCCACCTCGAATTCATCTACATATCCAGGTACTAGCAGGGTTGTAGCCGTTAGTAATGGTACCTCGAGACGGCTACGATAGAATTTATCATATAAATGTTCAAAGTTTCTGTAAGCTTCCTCGTTATCTACACCGCTTAAGGCGTAGCTAAGCTCCCTACTGAAGGCTTTCAAATCGAATTTAACCACACCACCTGAAATTAAGGCTAGCCTACAAGCTTCCTCTACGAGCTTAGGGTTACCGCATCCATTCCATTCGAAGCATATCCTAACTATACGATCCTCAGGCTTCTCCTCCAACACTTTAGATGAAGCCTTTATAGCGAACGGAAGCTGAGGTTCAGGTGAACCCCCGAAGAAGCACCAACACGATATTCTAGGATTGCTAAGTGTAGCTTCTACAAGCTCATCCACGGTTATCGATGGAGCTTCTCCGAGCATCCTATGACTGTAGTTCTGGCAGAATAGACAATCGAAGTTGCATCCATAGAAGAATAGGGCGTAGTTATAGTATCCATACTCAGCTTTAGATCTATAAGCGTATCTAGGATAGCCTCTCCCAGTTCCTCCTGGACAAAACCATGAAGCACAACAGTTCGTTACATGCGGATCTAGATAGCCGTAGAGTAGCGCTTTAGATGCTGAGATATTCGATCGTAGACGACCATCCTTACAGTATCTTAAACCGCAGAAGCCGTACCCATCCTCAGGTATAATGCACTTATTCGAGCATACCGTGCATCGAACTCCGCTTTCAGATCTAGGTGGAGATCCTGGTAGCCCATACCTACTGCGGGTAACTCTATGTGCTTCCTCTATATATTTTAAAGCTTCGTCGAACTTATTCCTTATACAATCTACGCATACACCTAGTATGGATGAGACAGTTTTATCCCTAGAATCGCAGAGGGTGCAGCGAGCCAACCCACTATAATTTGTAGGGACCACCCCCTAGAGATAAAGGTTAACGTAATCTCTAGATACGTTTATGGATTTAGGCGATAGTATAGGGCTGCATCTAACACGGCGTAGGGTAGATGTATAATCGTGTAGCATCTCGGCTTTAGAGATATCATGTTTAAGCTGAGAATATTTATCGATCCCTGAGAAGTTTATGCTAAGGGTAGATGGATGAAAACAGGCTTAAAGGTATAGTTTTGAAATTGACTCAACTCGGATACCGGGTTACACCTGATGCTTTCGATATCATTAGAGGTATCGATCCATCCGTATTGGAGGATAATCTAGATAGGATTAGGGATATGGCTAGGGATGGATGGATAACTAAAGAGGTCTTAGAGAAGATGATAGGAGGATCTAGATCAGATAGAGTGGAGGTATCCGTCTCGACTACGACGCAGCAGATTATCGAAAGTAGGATCGAGATAGTTAGGGATCCTTATAGAGAGGTTGAGAAGGGTGTTACTATACAGCATTTCTACAAGCTTTTCGTAGATCGATTCGATAAGCTCAGTAAGCTTATAAGGATGCATAGCGGATGGAATACAGCAACATCTATAGAAGCAGCTCTCAAAGCTAGACAGGGGGAGGATGTTAAGGTTATAGGTATGGTTATGGAGAAGAAGGTTACTAAGAGATACATTGGTATACTCCTAGAGGATCTCAATTCTACGGTTAAAGTTATAGTTCCATTCGATGATCCTGAACTTAAAGCTAAAGGTGAGCAGATCCTTGTAGATCAGGTTATAGGTGTAGCCGGTGTTCGGGGAAGGATGGATACCATAATCGCTAAGGAGATAGTGTTCCCAGATATACCTCCTAGAAAACCTAGGAAAGCTGATGAAGAAGTGTATGCTGCTTTAATCTCAGATCTACATGTAGGTAGTAAACTATTCCTAAGGGATAGATTCGAGAAGTTCATCAGATGGATTAAAGGCGATGTATACATAGAAGGGCTGGATCGCATACGATCTAAGCTGAAGTATATAGTGGTAGCTGGGGATATAGTAGATGGTATAGGGATCTACCCTAATCAAGAGAGAGAACTGGAGATCAAGGATACTTATGGGCAATATGATGCTGCTTTAAGAATGATAAAGGAGATACCGAGTAGTGTAGAGATAGTTATCATACCCGGAAATCATGATGCTACCGATAAAACGCAACCTCAACCACCTCCCATGAAGTATGTTAAGGATTATATTGATGGATGTGGGAATATACATATTGTAGGGAATCCTGTATGGGTTAAGATCCATGGGGTGGAAATACTGGTATACCATGGTAGAAGCTTGGATTCTGTTATAGCATCCATACCAGGATTCAGCGCTAACCGAGTAGACGAAGCTATGGAGGTACTGATTAGAGCTAGACATCTAACACCTATCTATAACGATAGCTCCCCGATAACACCTACATCCATCGATACATTGATTATAGATGAGATACCGGATATCTTCCATGCAGGACATGTACACATCGAGAAGCAGAGATACTATAAGGGGGTGTTGATAGTTAACTCAGGAGCATGGCAAGCTCAGACCAGCTATCAGAAGCTTAACGGTATCACGCCTACACCAGCTATAATACCTATAATCGATCTATCGAGGTTGAGCGTAAAGCTAGTAGATTTCAGCTAGACCTAGCTATCTAATCATCTTAATAGCCTCGATAATCATCCTCCACGCCGTTTCAGGATCTTCGCATGATAGAGCGGATCCTTCCTCAGCTCTGAAACTCCAGGTAGCTATAGCATCTGCTCCGAGTTCTACAGCCTTGATAACGCTTCTAAGAATATCCGGTTCACGTCCTCTTGGAACCTTTATAAGCTCCACCCATATCTGAGATATCAGATGAGCTCTCCTAGAGATATCTACAGCTCTACTAGTCCATTCTACAAACCAATCGAAAGGCTTACCTCCCCAAATCCAGTATGGATCCGTCGAGAATACATCTAAGCTTCTAAGATTTAGGATAGGCTCCCACGAATATATTCCATGCATACCCGTATGCTCTGGTATAAGGCAGAGTATATTCGTAAGCTCTCCATCAAGCTTTTTAACCCTAGACGTTAGACTTTCTAGGAGATCGAAGATCGAATTCTGCCTAAACTCCTTAACATCTTCGGTTAGAGTTTCAGGCATATCATATCCATATGTTTCACGGAAAATCCTCCTGCAAACATCACATCTACACGTCCAGATGTCAGGCCAGCCTCTGGGGACTAGTAGGGATGGTTCATCCCAGAATATGCCGTCAGGCTTAAGCATATCGATAAGCTCATCAACCTTACACATCAGCCAACCCCTATAACCTGGATTATTCGGGCATCCCCTAATCGGATGAATACCCCCTCTGTTATCCACCTCACACCATCCAGGATTTCTCGGTACAGCTATACTGAAGTGTCCTGGTACGAAAAATCCGAAACCATGTATATCTACGAATACCTTTAAACCCATACTATGAGCTTTATCGATTATAGCCTTCTTAACCTTCACCATATTAGGCCATTCATATTCGTTAACGCAGAGCGTTATAGAAGTGAAACCTGCTTCACGTATTTCATCTAGATCAGAGTCTATATGTTTAGGATAAGGACATCCATAGTAAGCTACGCTTACATCCCAAACCAAGCTTAATCACAATAATTATTTCGATGAGTTGAACGATTTAAATCTTCAATTAGACATAATTAGTAGACGATATGAAAAATGTGATAGACATCATACCTATAAACAACTGTTGCAATCTACATAAGAAATCTGTTCACATAGATTCATAGGTAAGCTCCTAGCTATAAGTCTAGCAACTCTAAGCGGTTCAGGAAGCTTACCTATAACTGTAAGTTTCCGTAGGATATCTATAGCATGATCCACATCGATGCCATAGCATGAGGTGTATACCGTAAACCCTTTCAGATCTATAGAGAATATAGGCTTAAACTTCTCTAGAAGGTTCAATCTTAAAATCCAATCTTGGAAATGCTTCGTCAAAGCTTCATGGACAGCATCTTCATTCGGTTTAGATGATATCACCGAGATCACAGGCGAAGACAGCTTTGAATACAACCTCTCTACGTCGACTATATTGAATCCCCCATATGGAGCTCCATGAAGTAGGATTACATCGAAATCACCGCTCATCTTTAAACCTAGCTCTACCATGCGATCTGTAACATCCAACCCATCTACAGTTATGTAAGAGAACGATAGATCCGATATATGAAATCCATCCATAACGACAGCTACTAGGAGAGCTTTGCTATTCAACTCGCCTTTCCTGAAGGCTGCGTCTTCGAAAGCTATAGATCTAAGATTAGATAAATCTAGTGGACGATCAAGCCTACCCTTTAGACCAGTATTTCTCGACATACCCTTCTAGAGACGATAGGTACGGATCGGATTTTAGTAATTGAAGTATCATAGATGCAGGGATATTTAACCTTACACGTTTAGATCGGCCATACCTTCCCATACTTACAAGCTTACTGTTAAGTAGACCCATAGCGTCAAGCTCGTTTATAAGACCGCTAATCCTCCTCTGTGTTAAAGGCTCTAACCCCAAACCTTCGCATAATTCCTTATAGACTTCGTAGACCTCGCCTGTAAAACATTTAGATTCGTTACGCTTTAAATTCACATATACAGCGAGGAGTATCATCCTAGAGTGGAGTGGAAGGGTTTTTATAGCCTCCCAAACTCTATCGGACTCTATCTTCTCCTGAGCTCTCCGTACATGTTCATCAGTAACCGATTGGGAGTTGCTTCTCTCAGCAATCTCCCCTGCAACTCTAAGCAGATCTAAAGCTCTACGAGCATCACCATGCTCTGCAGCCGCTAGAGCTGCACATAGACGTAGAGCCGATTCGGATAGTACGTTTTCGTTGAAAGCTATCTCAGCTCTCTCCTTAAGGATATCGTAAAGTTCATCGGCGGTATACGGTCTGAATAATATCTCCTCTTCGCTTAAACTACTTAGAACGCGTGGATCTAGAAACTCTTTGAACTGTAGATCGTTAGATACACCTATCATCGATACACCACCCCTACCAGAGGAGGATTCCTTTATACGTGTTAATTCGTAGAGTATATCGTCTCCATGAATCTTCACTAAGGCGTCTATCTCGTCTAGAACAACTATAAGTATTCCACCGAATCTTTCAAGTCCGCTCCTAAATCTTTGGAAAACTTCAGCTTTAGATAAACCTGTGAAGGGTACATCCACATCTATAGATGAACATAGAGAAGCTAATACTCGATACTCTGTACCGGCAATTCTACAATTGATATAGCTTATAGCGAGAGTAGATCCCGCCTCCTTAGCTTTCATCTTAAGCCTACTGAGAACGAATTGCGTAACAGCAGTTTTACCAGTGCCAGGTTTACCATACAGGAATACATTGGATGGAAGAGAACCCTTAAGCGAGGGAGCTAGGATGAATGCTAAACGTTGAATCTGCTCGCTTCTATGAGGTAGATTATCCGGTATATAGTCTGGACGAAGAGCATCCCTATTCTTGAATATGGAATACCTAGATAGGACTTTTTCGAATATATCGAAAACGATATCCCTTCCACTATCACTCATGTACATATCGAGAGGAGAGGGATTAGATAATACCGATAAAAACGATTAGTACAGAAGAAAGATTAGAATAAATAGTGCCACCCCCTATTTTCGACTCCAGAGTATATGATCAGCATAGCATGAGGTCTACTTGATAACTACAGAAAAGTGTAGCAAAAGCTCTACAGATTATTGTAGAAATCTATTTAAATAGAAGCTCCAAGTTATAAATTGCCGGAGGAAGTAAACCTACATCCTCTTCCATAAATTCTACATTGCCTAAATTTCACTCGAGTCTCTAGTGGAAATCAAGGGGTCCCCCTCTATTCATCGAGACGGTATTCACATGATTTCACTTCCTGTAGAATCGGTTGGATCCTATGTGAAGTATGTGATTCTACAGACTTAGATTTACTCTTTCTTCACTTTCACTTCACACTTCTAACCCCTTCACTCTTTACACTTTTAAGACCCCTCGATTTCTACTGGAGATCTCAACAGAACTGTCTTCTCTAGGATTTATTTCGAATGAAAGCTTTGTGAAGCTGTGAAGTCAAAAAAACTTGGAATTAAAGGCTATTTTTCGATTTAGATCTTCCCTAAAGCTTCTTCTCTCGATGCTGTTTCACTCAAGATTAATCTAGAGGACTTGTGAAGATTGATAGTGATAGGAGGGGTTGAAGACTTCCAAGTTTAAGATAGAGTTCTTCGACGAGGATGGTAGTCGTTTCGTTGTATCTATCGAAGGTAATGTTTCTCGTAGTAAAATTACCCGTATACTCGATATGATAGAATTTATGGGATCCTTATCTTCTGAATCTGAAATGGAGGAAGAGGTAGGTAGGACGAAGTTTGAGAGAGTTAAGAAGCTTGTAGAGAGTAGATTCCAGAATTCATGGTTTTCTTCTAGAGATGTTAAGTTTGCTTATGAGGATGAGTATGGTGAATCCATACCGTTAAGTACTATCTCCACGTATCTACAGAGGATGCATAAAAACGGTTTTCTACAGCGTAGCGGCTCTCAGAATCAGCATATGTATCGCCTATCAGAGGTTATCAAGAAGTTCTAGCATCTCTCATAATGATATTCTTAACTTCATCTCTCACCCAGTAGACGTATGAATTCCCCCTCCCCTCCCTTTCTACATACCCATCCTCATACATCTTCTTCATCAATCTAGCTATATGCTCCCTACTTTTATTCATGTGGAGCTGTATCTCTCTAACTCCAACCTTCCCTCCAGTTTTACTTAGGAATAATAGCACGTTCTTCTCAGTATCGTTAAGTCTTTCTAAATTTACTGGGTAAGTCTCCCTAGATATACTATCCTCCCTGCTTCTCTTAACGCCGCTAGAATGATTTATACTACCCGCTTCACCTATCCTCCTATACCCAGCTTTATTCGATAGCATGATATTTAGAATTTTATTCTGTGTTTCTAAACTAAACTTTAATCCTCTATTTATCATCATAATCTTCTTATTCTGTTCACCCAAACTATCCTTTAACCTAGCTACCTCGCTATATATCCTATCCTCCATCCCTCTATAGTACTCCATAATCTTAACCATAATCTTTGCTTCAAGATGTTTGTATAGGATCAACATTAGAGATACGCATAAACCCGCCATCGTTAAACCAAATATTATCTCGCTCATTTCTCCTCACCCATATTCCTCAGGAAAGATAATATCACATCTATCTTAGTGATGATACCTACCATCCTCCCCTCCTTCTCCACTATCACAGCCGGTTCTCCTCTGCTAAGTATAAGCATAACCTCTTCTAGCAAAGTTTCAGGTGATACTGTCGGAAACGGCTTCTCCATAACCCTAAATACCTTCTGTTCGAAGAATTCACGTGGATTCCTCTCGAATACTAGCATTCTTATCAACGATGCTTCATGTATGCTTCCCACCATCCTTCCATCCTTCTCCACCGGAAGCTGCGATATATCGTATGCTCTCATAAGATCTACAGCATCTCTTACAGTCTCATCATATCTGACAGAGATCACATTAGGGTTCATGACATCACAAGCCCTCTTCCTGATGCTAGTATAGGTATTGAGTACGTTTAATACAGCTTGCAACGTAGAGAGTTTAGGATCCACAGACCCCTTCTCTATCCTAGATATAAGCGATTGACTTACACCAGCTCTTCTAGCTAATTCCTTCTGAGTTAATCCCGCTCTCTTCCTTAGCCTCCTGATAGCTTCACCTGTAGGTATCCATATAGATGTCATGATTGTGAAGATATTTATCAAATTTCCACTCTTAAGTTCTTCCACCGTGTAAGCTTGCTGTAGTTATGCATCATGTAATGGATTATCAGATCATCGATATGCAGTCCTCTGCATACATCCCTATCACAGCTTTTACATGTATGTGATATCATAACCCCTTCCCTACCGATCTATCAGCTTAACGGTATACCGTAAGAATGATCTGTATAAGTTGTGATAGATTTAAACCAGCTCGTATACAGAAATGTATACGGAATGGAGGATTTCAGAGAGCGGATGAGAAGCATCCTCGTATCGATACTTCAAGATCCTGTGGTATCTCTTCTTCTAGAGAGAAGTAGCATCACAAAACAGCAACTTTCAGCATTAATAGTAGATGTTATAAGTGAAAATCTAACCGATAGAAATCTAACCTATGAAGATAAGGCAAAATGTATGCTTAAACCCATATCTAAAGGTGCATATAATCGAAGTTTAATTCAAGCTCGTCAAAATGTTACAAAATCTTTTTTCACGATACTACTTCTAAGCTATATAGGTCTACTAGAAGATTCAGAGATATCCAAGCTCATAGAGCTGGGAGAAAAGCTTAGATCGATCATAGAGATGTATAGGAGGGAGGGTATCGATCGATCTGAAGTTAGTAAGGCTATAGCTAGGTTAGCTGAATTGATAGAGAAATACATGTATTAGGTCATCATCGGTATCGTTAACGTTGAAGCTATGTGATATCTAGATATCGTAACATATTCATCTTTGTGATGTCACATTCTCCCTCCAGATTTCACGGCAGTATCCACCATAGCCTTCACGTTTTCGATCGGTGTATTATACGGTACCTCGCATCCGGAGCTCACTATATAGCCTTGCAACCCAGCCTTACGTATACACCCCACTACTTCCCTCTCGATATCGCTCGGTTTACCTAACTTAAGTAAAGTTGTACTCACATTACCCATAACGCATATGTCTTTAAGGATACTTTTAGCATAGCTTAAATCTACCAGCGTATCTACTTCGAATATCTTAATCCTAAACCTAGCTATGGATGTGAGAATCTTCGAAGTATCCCCGCATATATGTAGGGAAGGTATGGCCCCCCCTCCTATACTCTCTAGGATATGGCTTATATATGGAGATATATACTCCTCGAATATACTTGGTTTAACAAGGCTGGACATAGGATCTGCTACGACTATAACATCGCATCCGCTTTCCATCTTAGCTTCAGCGAAGGATATCGATGCCCTGCATACGATATCCATAAGCTTACCAAGCTTACCCGGTTCGAAGTATAGATATCTGAACGTCTTACCGCTACCTAGTAGTAACGCTGTAAGCGTTAGTGGACCGGGTGTATAGCTTAGCACAGGTACCTCTCCATCGACAGCTTTACATACGATTTCTATAGCTTCTAGATGTATAGGTATACGTCCATCCAGCCATGGATTAGGTATGGATAGCTTATCCACATCATATACATCTTCTAGTATAGGCTTAGAGACTCTAGGAAGCTCTCCTTCAGCTCCTTCTAACGTAGCTCCGAACGCTTCGGCTAAGATGTTAAAGGAAGCTTCCCATCCCACGTATACCCCCTCGTATCTAACTCTCCTCCAACCTTCGATAAGCGAATCAGCCATAAGCTTCGCATCGTATGCAGGTTTCCTCAGATCAATATCTAGCCATCCAGCTACACAGTATGTTGCTTGAGGTATAACCGGAGGTCTATCGAGAGGTATCGATTCTAAGCTCTTATAGAATCTATCTATAGGCTTCATCCTACAATAGATAATCCTTATAGCATCTATAAAGTTTATAGAGCTCCCATACATACCGTTAGATTAGACTCCTTGAAAATTAAACCGCTTATACCCTATCCAGCTCTCCTACTAGAAGATTCTATCAAAGCTCTGGTTATAGCTGATCTACATATAGGCTGGGATATAGAGCTATCATCTAAAGGTATACATATACCATCCCAAACATTTAGGCTTAAAGCTAGGCTTAGAGAGATAGCGGATAAGATCGATGCGGATATACTCTTCATACTAGGAGATGTTAAGCATACGATAGCTTCAGCGGAGCTATCCGAATGGAGAGATATACCTGACTTTTTCGATGAAGCTCTCGAACTTTTCGATAAGGTTGTAGTTGTTCCAGGTAATCATGATGGTGGGCTAGAACTCCTAGCACCTAGAAGTGTCGATATAACGGATACTAAAGGTATATTTTGGAACGGTATAGCTTTAATGCATGGACATACATGGCCGAGACTACACCTTCTTGAGGCTAAGGTTATGTTAATGGGCCACCTTCATCCCACCATCCTATTCAGGGATTCCTTCGGTTTAAGATTCTCTAAACCCGTATGGCTCCGTATACCCTTCGATAGGGATAACCTCGTCAAGATATATTCTCGAAGACTTAGGAAGAGCGTAGAGGAGCTTAGAGATATGGTTAAAGTGGAGAAGCTTATAGTGTTACCATCGTTCAACGATCTTCTAGGAGGTCAACCTGTGAATAGTGTTAAAGGATCTGATGAGCTTCTAGGACCTATACTTAGATCCGAATCGGCTATATTGGATGAAGCTGAGGTATACATCGTTGATGGGACTTATATAGGTAGGTTAAACATTCTGAGGACGGTTTAAGCTATAGCCCTCCTTCCTAAGGATGCCTCTAGCAGCTATTATACCAGATATCGAAGCTTGCATAAGGCTTCTCGTAACTCCAGCTCCATCACCTACTGCATAGAGGTTCCCTATCTCGGTTTCAAGCTCCTTAGAGAGTTTAAGTCTAGAACTGTAGAATTTAACCTCCACTCCATAAAGTAGTGTATGATCTGAAGCTATACCTGGTGCAACCCTATCTAAAGCATCTAGCATCTCGACTATATCCGTGAGATACCTGTATGGAAGCACATAGCTTAGATCACCGGGTGTAGCTGATCTAAGCGTAGGCTCAACTATACTCCTACTTATACGTTCAGGTGTAGATCTACGCCCCCTACGTAGATCTCCAAGCCTCTGGACTATAACGCCTCCGCTTATGATGTTAGCAAGTCTAGCTATATACTTACCGTAGGCTATAGGCTCCTTGAACGGCTCTGTGAACATCGTGCTTACGAGTATAGCGAAATTAGTGTTTCTAGTCTTATCGTCGAAATAGCTCTCACCGTTGACGGTGATTATATCTTCATACCTCTCTGTTATCACCCTACCATACGGGCATACGCAGAACATCCTCGTTTTATCATCGAACTGCTTAGAATAATACACGAATTTAGGTTCGTACAGTATATCGGTAAGCTCCTCCATTATAGCCGCGGGAACCTCCACCCTAACCCCTAGATCCACCGGGTTAGAAATCGTATTCAGACCGAGCCTTCTAGCTTCGCTTACAAGCCATTCAGAGCCGCTCCTACCTGGAGCTAAGACTACGTATCTACCGTATACTTTGGATTCACCGGTGGATACACCTGCAACTCTCCCACCATCTACGAGTATATGTTTAACCTCCAAGCCTGTAGCTATATCCACCCTACCCTTAAGATATGTATACATATTCCTTAGGACTTCCAAGCATTTCTCGGTTCCCATATGCCTAAGCTTAACCGGTATCAAAGTTAAACCAGCAAACGCTGCTCTACGGCTCAGCTCCTCTATAGCATCAAGATCTGTTCCATAGAGCTTATCAGGTGCACCAAACTTAAGGTAGATCCCATCAACCTTCTCGGCGAGTTCGGCTAAAGTAGATTTATCGATATATTCCGATAGCCATCCGCCGACCTCTGTAGATATATGCAGCTTCCCATCGCTGAAAGCTCCAGCTCCACCCCAGCCATATAGTATGGAGCATGGATTACACGTCATAGTGCATTCCAGCCCTCTACTAGCCGGGCAAACCCTCCTATCTATATCCAAGCCCCTATCCAGCATCAGAATATCTAGTCCCCCATACTCTGTAAGCTCGAGAGCGGTGAATATCCCGGCTGGACCGCATCCGACTATTATAACGTCATATCTCTCCTTCAAGGGACAATGGTAGAATATGCCATGCATAAAACCATATAAACCTTACTAACCATAATCTATAAAACATCTATCCGTAGGAGGTAGGGTTTCCGAGTTCATCGATATAATAGGGTTTCGTTTTAAGAAGATTCGGGAATATTATCGGGATCGATCCCCGGGAAGTATGGTTTACGGATCATCGTGAAGATATAGTCTTATATCGCCTAAGATCGCTGATGGTATCTGCATATCCTTCATAGTCTTTAACCCTGGATTAGCTTTGATAACTTTAGGTATAGAATTCACGATTATAGCTGCAGTACCTATATCTCCATGTATGCATGGAGATATCTTCTCGCGGATCGTAGGTATACCCTCTATGGTTATCGAATCGTATTCCTCGCTAGCTCCGATATACGCTTTAAAATCCAGGGTTATGACATGTTCACCTCTATATACTCCGTACGCTACTTGATTCAACCCTGCTACCGATCCAGGTTTAACGGTGATGAAGCTACTCTTAACCTCCCTATCAGCTAATATAGGCTTCGCAGGCTCTTCGACTATCCTATCTAATCTCCAGCGTAGAGCATCAGCTATCATAGCTATCGATTGCCTAAGTCCTACATGACCGGTTATCCCACCGGAGGAAATCTTCTCGTTAAATTCCTTTAGGGTTAACCCTGCACCTATCTTCCTCTGGAACGGTAATCTACGCCTCCCAGCATCCATAACCCTCTCCACATGTATACGCTCGATATCCTGGCATACAGCCGTTAAAACTATCACTAGGGTATCCATGAGGAATCCAGGATTTATCCCAGTACCCAGGACGGTAACACCATGCCTCCTAGCTAGTTCATCTATACTCTTCGCTAAACCTTCATCGACTATATACGGGTATGAAAGTTCCTCACACGTAGATATGACATCGAAACCATGTTCGATCAACTTAACGATCTGAGGATAAGCTTTATCGAGGAAGGATGTCGTAGCATGTATAGCTACGTCGGCATCTACATCAAGCCTATCTACATCTTCGACGACTGTTACCCCTAGCATCCTACCGATCCCTATAACATCTCCTAAATCTCTACCAACCTTCTCAGGAGCAGGATCCACAGCTCCGACTATCCTAACACCAGCCTTCTTTAAGAGTAGCTTACCTATCTCAGAACCTATCGCCCCGACACCTACCAATACTACCCTAACTTCGGAACCCAAGCATTCAGCCTTGCTCATCCAACTCCACCCTATATCCTAAACATAGTATACAACACCCACACAGTAAAACTAGTATAAAAGCTCTATCTAGCATCCCACAGCGTCGCTAACCTACAATCAGAAGATCCTAGGATCGATTAGGAAATTCTTATATGAAGAGTAATGAGACTGATTAAAGTGATGAGGGGGCCGTAGTCCAGCTAGGTTAGGATACGCGGCTCGGGCCCGCGTGGTCCGGGGTTCGAATCCCCGCGGCCCCATCTACCATCATCTACGCTTTCTGAATAACTTAACCCCATAGAAATCGCATACATATTCGAAGCCTACTTCTTTCAACCATAGCGTTTACTCGGCGGTAACTATTAGTAGTATAATTTAAGTGATGATGATGGTATACGTAAACCATTCAGCTCTCCTCTGTAGCGGATGCTTTTAATGAATGTTGGAAAGCTATGCATTCATGGATATTTCGAACGTAAACTCCTCGCTATATAGGGGAAAGGTAGGTGTGTTGGAGGATGTTGGTATTAGACGATTTGGGGATCTTAAGAGGAGATGTTGTATTCTACCTCGAGGTTAGTTGTTAGGATGCGTGGATCTGTAGAGGTAATCTTTACGTAACTGACGTTAAATCTTACTCTTCGTTCGGTTTCTTTCCGATGGCTCCTCCATATCTTGGAAGGATTCCTGTAGAGTTGGGCTTTGGGTATGTTATGGAAGTGATAACATTAAAGCCTTAAAAGTCTCCGCTATCAAGAATCTAGGATTAGTATGATCGATGGATGGATAGCTAAGCTTAAGGAACGTTTCGACCCGGATATGTTGGAGGAAGCTAGGGATAGAATGGCTTCTGCTTGGAGTTTTAAACCTGTCGATCGTCCACCGATATCTATAACCGTACCTCCGCCAGAGCCTTGGCCTTCGTTCGAATACTCTGAAAGATTCTACGACTTGGATAAGATGCTTCTCCACCAGCTTGCCTTCGCATATTCGCATTACCTTCTGCGTGATGATGGGATACCATGTGTTAGAGCTGATTATGGTACGGGTATAGTAGCAAGCGGGTTTGGAAGCGAGGTGATCGTACGTAAGGGTTTAGATCAGATGCCGTGGGTTAAGGAGCCTATACTGAAATCCGATCCCCCCGATATATCTGAGCTTAGAGATCCTGATCCATATAACGACGGCTTGATGGCTAAGGTTATAGAAGCAGAGGAATACTTCCTAGAGAAGCTTGAAGGTACAGGTGTATCTATATATCTATGCGATACTCAGAGCCCTGTAGATACTGCATACCTACTTAGAGGTACTAAACTCTTCAAAGATTTCTATATGTATCCTGAATTCGCAGAGGAACTATTGAAGAAGGTAGCTGAAGTCTACGTAGAATTCTCTATCATACAGAAGAAGATTATAGGTGAACCGCTGGATAGAGGTGTGCATGGATCGCCGAATGTATGGATGGATAGGGGAGGTGTAAGGATATGCGAAGACGTAGCGGTTATGCTATCGCCAAGCCTATATCGTAGATTCTGTACACCAGCTAACAAGGTATGCTTGGAACCGTTCGATGGAGGTATGGATCACTTCTGTTGTAGCAACGTTTCAGATGGAAGACAGATACTGGATGAAATACTATCGAACCCGTATATAAGAGCATTCTTCTTCGGTAACCCATCTAGATTCTACGATTTCGAGGAAACATTAAAGCTATTCCATAGCAGAAGAGTTTGTTTGATATGGACTGATGGACCTAGACAGGATCAACCCATCGATGAATGGGTTAAAACCATAGCAGATACTATGGATAGAATAGGAGGGAGAACAGGAGTAATATTCTCTATAACCGTAGAAAGCTTCGATAAAGCAAAGAAGATAATGGAA
>Ga0209183_1000104_pt1 | contig 39688 bp, 44 predicted proteins | sample LHCtaG_2_FD_184120 | JGI IMG/M metagenome (GOLD analysis project Ga0209183, IMG submission 184120) | Hot spring microbial communities from Little Hot Creek, USA to study Microbial Dark Matter (Phase II) - LHC4sed_replicate (SPAdes)... | ecosystem: Environmental > Aquatic > Thermal springs > Hot... | reverse complement strand
ATGGTGGAACCAAAATCCCCCTTTGATTGCCATAAAATATTATGAATATTTAGGTTTTGTTAAGAACTGACATCACCTTAGGCGTTTAAGGAGGATATGGAAGAGGGTTTTATGGTGGGCTGCCCTCTTCTATGCTTCCCCCATCTTGTAAAGTATTGCTATGGATGCAAATGCGCAGATAATTATTATTGAGATGCCAATCACGTTTGGAAATTCTATGCCTAATGAGAAACCATATTTAACTATTTTAAATGTTATGCGCATATACACAATAACATCGCCTGCAGTGAAGGAGTATGTGGCATATGGCAACCCCTCCTCGGTGTAGTGGACCATATGATTTTCAATAGTATAATCGGTAGCTCTATCTACACCGCCACTAGATTCACTATATGTTAACATGTTCATTGTAAATGAAACGATTGTATGCATATGCGTAATTTTGTTAATTTCCACTGCTCTTTAAAACGTAGTTGTTGTATTGGAATTTGTAAACGGGAATTTTGGAAGTGTAAGGGAATGGTATTTGCAGGAATGTTTGAAAGTTCAAAAATCCTTTATTTTTAAGTATATAAGTGCAATTCTGGCTAAAAGAAGCTTGAAAAGTTTAACTAGATTTATATTGCTTAACTCTCCAAACAATCACCGTTACGATGGATATAGAAGCCAAAACTATTAACATGCCTGTAACATTTGTGAATTCAAATTTTATTCCATAACCCTCCTCAACAATCTTAAAAGTTATACGCATATGATCAACAACATCACCAGCAGTAAGCGTATACTTAGTGGGGGCAGCATATTGAGGAATATCATTATCAATGACATATGTCCTTACACCCCCAATTCTATACTTAAATGGAAGTTCTATACTAATGATTTCGGCTTTAATATTTGTGTATATCTCCGTTGTACCAGAGAAATATGATAGAATGCTTATCTCTACACGTGAACCATTTATGGATTTCTCATGAATTTTTAATGGTCCAGGAAAATCGAACATTTTGAAAATATCAAGAGTATAAGTGTCTCCAACTCTGAAATTAAAGTAGCCTACAAACTTCTTTGCATAAATGAATTTACAGTACTTCGAGCCAAAATAGAATTGCAACCAAAAGATGTCATCTTTAGAGACTACCCTCCTACTAATTAATGACATGAATCCATTCTTTGGGAGTGAAGCCAGAAGTTTGTCTATAATGGCATCAGGATTGAAATTTTCACAAATAAACCTGTAAGATTTGCCCCTAAGAGTGCCAAACTGTGGATGATTAAAAGTCTCTAATATCCTTTCAGTTTCCTTAAAAGTCACCCCTAACCAATCTTCACATAACTCTCTAATCTTATTAGCATGGGCATCGGCTTCAGCTTCACTCATGTAATGTAAATCAATTCTAATTCCAAATTGTATTGGACCACCAACAACATAGTATATTCCATAACCACAACTTAAAACACCAAGACCTGGTAGTGGTGGATAGTATAATGGTGCATCAACAAAGCGGCAAGTCAATTGACAAACAACATCACCATTAGCACGAACCTCAATACGCAACCAATCAAAATAACTTGGTCCAACAATAACAGTTTGGGAACTCTCTAAATAAGAAATTTGCCAATCAACCATACATGAATATATATACGGCACAATAATTAAAAACTGTAAAACTGCAATGGAAAAGAAAACCCAAAAATTCCGCATCAACATAAATGTATGCTTAGAAAAATTTAAATTTTCCCATATATATATAGAACGGTGAAAAATATTGAAAAACATCAAACAATTAATACTATTATTATTATTATTACTAATTCCATTGATAACTCCAGGAATGGAGGTATTATCAAGCAATATTACCCAATCAAAGGATATTCAACCTATGGGTGGATGGAAATATCTTGTGGGTTGGTTACCGTACCCAAAATCTACATGGGAGGAAGATTTTGGACAAGTGGTTACAATATTCTTGATAATGGGCTTCAGTTGGGATGCACCATATACTGGAATTTTTGTGGGAGTTCTATATGGGGAGACAGTGGTAGATGACCTTGGAACATGGTATGGTGGTGCAAACGGAGGATATGTTCCATACTGCTGGTGGCAAGCTCATGAGCATGCACCAGCAGCAACCGGGCTACTTTTCATTTATCGCGAGTATTATGGAGAAGGGGATCCTCCAGAGATACTTTTCATGGGATACTGTGAATATGGTGGGTAATTCTATTTATAATCAAATACATACCTACCTACTAAATTATAATTTTTGGAGATGAATGGTTGTGGATTTTGTTGATTGGGCTTATTTTTGTAGAGTTGAGGTTTGAGGGGCAATAAATTTTAGTTTTCTCTTTTTTAAAGTGATATTGGAGGGAGGATGAAGTTTTGAGGTTTGAGTTTTTAGTGTTATTTGGGTTGGTTGTATTTTCATTTTTGTTTGTGGGTGGGGTTGTTTATTCTGTTGCTATGGATTTGAGATTGTGGTGTGGTACTCCTAGTAAGGTATGTTTTGCTGGTGGTGTCTTGAGTTATGATTTTAGTGTTAGTTATGTTGGGCCTTTACCTTTTATTGATGTGTTTTTGATGGTGGGTGGAGTTCCTAGTGGTTGGAGGTGTAGGTTTGTTTATGGTGGTTATGAGGTTGATGCTGTTAGGTTAATGAATAAAACTAGTGTTAATCTTGTTTTGATGGTTAATGTTCCTGGGAATGCTGCTCCTGGATCTTATGATTTCCATGTAGTTGCATGTTATGATTATCCACCTTATAAGAGTTATTTGAATTTGAGGGCTACTGTTAAACCAATGGTTAGTGGTCTTGTTTTATCTTGCTTGACTCCAGCTAAAGTTGTTGAGGCTGGTGGCACGGTTAGTTTTGATGTTAAGATTAAGTATTATGGTGTTAGGGATGAGTTTAGGTTTAGTGTTCTAAATCTCCCTAATGATTGGAGTGTAAGTTTCTATTATGGTGTGGATGAGATATTGTTGGTGTCTCTGAATAATGATGATGAAGTTACGATTAGGGTTAAGTTGAGTATCCCCATGGATACCAGTGTTGGGGATTATAATTTAACTTTAAACGTGTATTCTAAGAGTGTTAGTGAAAGTTTGAGTTTAATGGTTAGGGTTAAACCTTCCTCTATTGTTAATAGAGGGTTGAAGGTTTTTGTGGACTACCCAATAGTGGATGTGGAGGCTGGGAGAACTGTGTACTTCACTTTAACCATAAGGAATCTTGGTGTAATGGATGAAGTGGTTTATTTGAATTTAACTGATAAGCCCAGTGGATGGAGCACTACGTTTAGGGTTGCAGGTAAGGTTGTTAGGGGATTACTATTGCCTGCAGGTGGAAGTGTTAATGTGGCTTTTGAGGCTACACCATCACCATACATCAATATAGGTGAGCATAGATTTAGAGTTCAAGTGTACTCGGAGGATAAGGTAATAGTGAAAGATTTAACTTTAATCGTCAATGTTATTGGAAGCTATAGCTTATCCATAACATTCCCAGAATTTCCAGCACTATACTTCACAATAACTTCAGGTGAAAGTAAGAGTTTCACTGTAACTGTAACCAATACTGGATTTCTAAATGTGACCAATGTATACGTGTCTGTAGATGTGCCATCAGCCATAGATTGGAGGGTTGATGTAGAGCCAAGTAAAGTGTTAATACTTAAACCTAACGATAAAGCTAATTTCAAAGTAAATATTTACGTTTCAACAATAGTGTCTGCTGGAGACTACTTCATAACTGTAAAAGCAGTTTCAGATCAAGTTTCATCAACAGCTAGAGACGTTAGGGTTAGTGTGACAAAGCCAACAGAGTGGGGGTACATAGGCTTCGGCATAGTTTTAGTGGCATTTGTAGTGGTTGTAATTGTTTTTAGGAGATTTGGGAGGAGATAGGTTTGGATGTGATAATTGAAACTGAGAATTTAACAAAAATATATCGTGTTGGTGGTAGAGAGATTAGAGCAGTTGACAATCTAAACTTGAAGGTTTATGAAGGGGATATATTTGGATATCTAGGACCAAATGGTGCAGGTAAAACGACTACAATACTAATGCTACTTGGATTAATAATGCCTACTAGTGGTGGTGGAAAGGTTTGCGGGTACGATATCATCAAGGAATCAAAGAAGGTTAGGAGTGTAGTGGGATATGTACCTGAGAAGTATAGCTTCTATGAGGATATGACTGCATATGGTAATTTAAGGTACTTTGCAAAACTTAATGGTATACCTGAGGGAGAGATTGACGATAGGATAAAGAGGGTATTGGAGATTGTGGAGCTTCAAGATAGAGCTAGAAGTCTCGTAGCTACATTCTCACGTGGAATGAAACAGAGACTTGCATTAGCCAACACCTTAATAAAGAATCCAAAACTAATATTCCTAGATGAACCCACAGCTGGATTAGACCCATACGCTACGGCAAGCTTTAGGGAGCTAATGAGGAAATTAAATAGAGAATTTAAGACGACAATATTCATTTCAAGCCACATGCTACATGAAGTGAGGCAATTATGTAATAGAATTGGATTCCTAAATGAAGGTAAACTCATAGCTGTAGATACAATCGATGAATTCCTAAAGAAGGCTGGTGTAAGGATAGTTTTGGAAATCGTGGGTGGAGGAGATGAAGTGATTAAAAAAATAGAGAGAGTTAATGATGTAAATAGAGTTTTAAAGAAGGATGAGAAGATAGTGGTTTACGCTGGAAGCGATATTAGATTGGAAATAGTGGACTTAGTTACGAGAATGGGTTGTAAAATACTCACAGTAAAGGTTGAACCACCCACATTGGAGGAAGTATTCTTCACAATTTATGGTGGAGGTGGAAGATGATGAGTTTAAAGACACTCATGATGAAAGAATTCTCAGACAACGTGGTGAGCAAAAGATTCATAATACTATTCTCATTCCTCACATTGATATCAATTGTATCAGCCTTTGCATCAAGGTACTATGCTGGAACTTATGGGTTAACATTCTCACAGCTAATCACACTTACAAGTGCATCAATAATACCATTGATAAGCAAGATAGGCCCATTAATAGGGATAATGCTTGGCTTCGATTCAATAAGCAAAGAGATTGAGAAGGGGTCAATAATACTACTCCTCTCATGCCCAATATACAGAGATACAATATTGAATGGCAAGATACTTGGGGGAGTATTAACGATAACACTAGCAATATCCACCTCAATAACGGCATCCACTGGAGTGATAATGGCAGTTATTGGGATAATGCCAACCATAGACGAAGCCATTAGGCTAATAATATACTTGATAGCATCGGTAATATACATTTCAATGTACATGGCAATCTCAGTATACATATCAATAGCCACAAAAAACACCTCCATGTCACTACTAATATCAATAATAGTTTGGCTTACATTCACACAGCTAATATACAATGCTTCAAGTGCAATTTCAGCATTAATACCAGAGATACTTAGTGAAACAAGGCTTAAAGTTCTTACAGCAATAAGGATGTTTACACCAGACCAACACTACCACAATTTCAGCATGAACATTCTGAATGAAAAAATGGCTTTAGAACCATTTGGAATATTCCCGAGAGGGGCGGCGCCCGGAAGACCACTAACCATAATTGAGAGCTTAGCAGTATCATGGCCAAACCTAGCAATAATAACATCAATACTAATAGCATTCATAGCGGCATCCTACATAAAATTCCTCAAAGAAGAAATAAGATGTTAAGTGGGGCTTCCCATTTCTGGATTTATATAAAAAGTTGTAATATTTAGATGGATTTCCTTTGAATCTATTGTTGTGGAGTTTTCTTTATTTTTGTTTTTGCAGGTTTTTCTGGTATGATTCCTTGAGGTCGAAACATCATCACTAATATGAGTGCCAGGGCTAGTAGTATTTGTTCAAGCCATACGACTGAGAATGGTATGTATGCTTCAAGTGAATACTTATAGTATATTATGAGTCGTCTAAATATGATTACTGTGGCTACGCCTACCAATGCTCCGATGTTATTCCCCATTCCACCGATCATGGCCATTAACCAAGGCCAGAAAGTCCAATCAGTTCTGGTGTACGCAGCAGCCAACACAGTACCACAATAGAAACTCCAGAGGGAGCCTGCAATACCAGCAATGGCTGACCCCAACATCATTATCTGAATTTTAACTTTAACAATATCTTTCCCTACACATTCAGCTGTAAGTTCATTCTCTCTAACAGCCTTTATTAGTCTTCCATAAGGTGATGAAACTAGATATTGAGTGAAGAGAAATATTAGTATTGAAATTGCCAGTATTAATATTATTAGGAGACGAGGTGCTATGTCGCCCATCCATATGAAGACATTTGGAACTGAGACCCATGTTGTTCCTCCGACAAGAGGAGTGTAATTTAATCCTATGATTCTAGCGGCTTCAGCCATGGCTATTAAAACCATCATTAGATAATCAGCTCTCAATCTTATTGCTGGATATGAGGCTACAAATCCTATAATTGCACTTATAATCGTCACTGCAATGATTGTTGAAAAGAATATTGCCAGGCCCTTCAATGGATCATATCTCACAGCATTATTAATCATACTTGTGATCATGGCATTATACATTATGTAATCTAGACCGCTTCCCACACCACATATCCACATTCCAATTCTACCAGCCAGCGCACCAGTAACGTAAGCTCCAGTGGCTACGGATAATGCCAGTCCAAAGTTTGGTATACCAGTATATCCATATTGCAAATTTAACGCCAATGTAACTATTAAATAGACAGCGAAGAATACTATGATGTCAAGTAGCCAACCTATATTTTCCATCAACCCTACCCACCTCTATCTCTAATTTTAGCCATGGCTCTTGAAGCTCTTCTTGCTTGAATATCCTCTATTAAGCCAGTTACCCCCCTTGGAAATATCAACAGCACTATACACATTATTATTAAGGGTATTAGGGATCTATATGCGGTCAATTGTGCTCCAAACGTTTGAGCTAAAAGATATGTCCCAAATATTTCCGTCAAACCTATTATGTATGCTCCGATCATTGCACCATAAATGCTGGATAATCCTCCAAGTATAGATGCAGCAAATACGCTGGTTAATAGCATACTTCCAGTATATGGGTGTCCCTGAAACCATAGAGGCAGTAATGATCCAGCAACGCCAGCTATACCAGCAGTCAACATCCATGAAACCGTGCAAGCCAATTCCACATTAACCCCCAAAGTAGATGCTAAACTCGAATCTTCAACAACAGCTCTAAGGGATATACCAAACCTAGTTTTCGTCAACATTAAATGGAGAAGTGTTATTAAGGTTAGGAGGAATATTGTTGAAACTATGAGTACTCCAGGCAATCCCATGAACCCGAAGTCCAAGTGTCTAAATAGGAAGAGTCTAGAGTAAGATCCTGCAATTGGATACAGATAATCTGCATATATATTCAATAATGCGGAAATCATTATTTGCATAGCCAATGTAGATATGGTTAATGATATCATTGTTCCACCAAATCTTTTCAAAGTTCTTAAAACACCATTATATATGATTGCACCGGAAAATGCGGATATTATAAAGGCTAATGGTACAGCCAAATATGGATTAGATCTCCAGACTTGAGCTACAGTAAACGTTACATAAACGCCAATACCAGCAAATTCTCCATGAGCAAAATTTGGTATTTTGGCTATTAGGTAGGTTAAGGTGAAACCAACAGTTAACATGAGTAATAAGTTTGCATATACCAATGCATCTTCTATTAATGCTAGTGGAATCATAACTTCTTCACCCCAAGATATAACTTTCCCAATTCAGGATGCTCTAAAAGCTCTTTTGAGCCACCTTCATATATAACTCTGCCAGAAACGAGTAGATAAGCTCTATCACTCACTTCCAAAGCCTTCCTCGCCGCTTGCTCTACTAACAGTATTGTTAACTTGGATTGCTCTCTTAACTCAACAATTTTATTTAAAACTTCAGCAGCTATTTTTGGTGCAAGATTACCAGTAGGCTCGTCAAACATTATAAATTTAGACTTCATTATGAGTGCCATAGCCATTGAAAGCATCTGTCTCTCACCACCACTAAGAGTTTTAACTTTCCTATCTAGACAAGCTTTAAGGAATGGGAAAACATTTAATGCATACTCTAATCTATCATTAAATTCACTTTTATCTAGAGTTAAACCAGCCATTATTAGATTTTCCTTAACAGTTAAATTTGTGAATACATTTCCAATTTGGGGTATGTATGCTAATCCAAGTTTCGCCTTCTCATCAGGTCTAAGTTTAGTTACATCTTTACCATCAAAAATTATTTTTCCACCATATATCGTTGTAAGGCCCATTATAGTCTTCAATAACGTACTCTTACCACTACCATTAGGACCAAGCACGGTAACTATCTCGTTATCGTTAACTTTAAGTTTAACATCATATAACACGTGTAGCTTACCATAACCAGCATTAAGATCATAAACTTCTATCATGTAACACCACCAAGATAAGCTTCGATAACCTTTTCATCATTAAATACCCTCTCAGGACTACCCTGTGAAATTATTTTACCCATATGCATTGCATACACATAATCCACATAATCTAACGCTATATCCAACCTATGCTCAACAATAAGTAAAGTTACCCCAAGTTCATCTTTAATTTTTCTTAAATTCTGGAATATTTTATGAGCTAAAACTGGATTCACACTTCCAGCAGGTTCATCCATAACTATCATCTTTGGATCAGCCATCAAAGCCCTCCCGATTTCGAGAAGCTTCAACTGGCCACCACTCAACGTAAAGGCAAGCTTATCATAAGAATCTGCAAGTTCAAGCAAATCCAGAATCTTAAAAGCTTTATCCATAGCTTCACTTTCACTTTTAACCCAAGAATTCTTGAAAACGCATTTAATGATACTCTCACCTGGATTACCTTGATATGCCAATAACAAGTTCTCCAGAACAGTTAATTTATAGAAGGGGGATGGTATTTGAAATGTTGGAACTAAACCCATTTTAACTATTTCATGAGGCTTCTTCCCAGTGATATCAACATTGTCATATATCACCTTGCCATATTCAGGCTTATAAACTCCAATAACACAATTAAGTAATGTTGTCTTACCACTACCATTAGGTCCAACTAATAATGTTATCTTCCCCCTCTCAATACTCATAGATACATTGTCAACAGCTCTAAACTCCCCAAACTTCTTAGTTAAATCTTTAACTTCAAGCATAACGTCCATATCAGACTCCTCCTCTACATAATAAAAAAGGGTTAATGTTGTTTGTTAGAGCTTGTAATCGACGTCATCGACAACAATGTGATATTCCCCAACACTAGAAGAGCCCAATGTTGGTTTGAAAAACCATTTTATGGCTCCAGTGGTGGCACTATATGATCCAACTATAGCCCATGCCAATCTCTCTCCACCAACAGTTACATTATAATAATAAACGAACGTTGCATATTTAGCCTCACTCTCTTTTATAACAGCCCATATATCATAATCCATAGCTGCCCTATCACCATTCTTATCCAGTAAGCACCATCCACTAGCACCAAAATATCTGGCAGCAACATCAGGTAGTATCTTCTTTAGAACTGTGGTATCCGTGGTGGCAGCTTCTAGAATGGTCTTTGCAACAAGCCATATACTATCATAAAGGCATATGGAGTATGTTCCTGGAACATATCCCACTTTTGCCTTATGCTTCTCTGCAAAATTCATTCTAAGAGTGGAATTAGTGGTGGTGGCATATGTGCATATATGCCTAACTACAACTGCATATTGCCCAGCTTCATCCACCAATCTATCACTCCACACATGTCCATCAGAACCAAACCATAGTACTGACATTAATGCTGGGTAACCCTTGGCTTGCGATTGTATTACTGCAGCTTCATCAAACGCTAATAGTAGGAATCCAACTTTATCCTTACCATAAGTCTTAATTGCACTATCAATCTTGGATGCTAAAATAGCTAGTTCAGCTGAAAACTCGGTTTTCTCAGGGTCATATCTAACCCTCTCAATTATTGTACCCCCAAGTTTCTTGAACTCTCCTTCCACGACAGCATATAATCCATCACCCCAAGTATCAGCCCTCTGCAGAACCGCTATTGCCTTTACACCATAATCAACTATTATCTTAGGTATAACAACGCCTTGTACAGTATCTGGAGTTGGCAATCTAAAGACAAAATCGTCTGCTATGCTTAATAGTGGTGAAGTTGAACCATCACTTATAACTAGAATCTTATTTGCCTGTATGTAATCGTAGCATGCTCTTATATGACTACTCCACCTCCAACCAACAGTTATCCTTATACCCTTAGCGTAGAGGCTTTGAAGCTTTTCGAAGGCCTTTGTAGCTGACCCCTCAGCATTCTCAATATAAGCTTTAAATGTTATTGGTAATCCAAGAGCTTTAACATAATTGTTTACCTCTTCTATAGCTATTTCAACAGTAGCTCTTTCAGTTTCCAGGTTTTCTGTACTCGCAACTATTACTCCTATCGGTATTTCGCCTTTCAATGGATATACGGGTTTTTCAACAATCTTCTCCTCAATCTTTGGGGGAGCCATATAATATCCAACTGGATATCCTATAATCACTCCCACAACCAGCAACACTATAAATAGTATTGGAGTTGTTTTTGCACTTTTCATACGTATCAGATTACAATTAGTGTTGTTAAAGTTATTTAAAGCTTTTCATTTATAACGCTATTTAAAGTAAAACATTTCATTATAATTTTTGACCTCTATAAAACTTAATCATTTAAAGTTTAAATAATCATCGGCTATTATAATTTCCCAGTGTTTTACATGTTTGGCGATGATCTAGCGTTGATGGTTTTGTTGGTTTTCATGTTTGGAGCCTCATATTTACTGCATTTCTTGTTGGATAGATTTCATTTGCCCAGTTTGCTTGCCCCTCTACTTGTTGGTTTGATGTTTAGGTTTATTCCACAAGCTTCTTGGGTTGGAATTTACGCTTCAAGCGATGAGCTTGGCGTCCTATCCAGATTAGGTATAATGCTATTAATATTTCTTGTTGGTGTGAGGATTGATGTTGATGAGTTTAAGAGACAGTCTTTAAACATGATTTCCATAGCCATATTGAATATACTTTTCTCAACTTTGATTGGTATGTTTGTACTCTTGTGTTATGGTTATCCAGTTTTGATCTCAGCTTTAATATCTAGTGCACTTGCAACTGTAGCTGAGGCTACCATTGCACCTATACTTGATGAGCTTGATGTTATTAGGAGTAGAAGTGCCAATTTAATTTTGGGTCCTGGGATATTGGATGATGTATTAGAGATTGCCACCGCATCTATAGCTTCAGTTATGATTGGGGGTAGGGGGGCTTTCAACTCATCCATGATATTTATAGGGATAGTTGTGTTGTTTGCGCTTGCAACACTCTTTCATAGGCTAATTCTCCCAACACTTGCATCCCTTGAGGTTGAAGCCAGATCGTATAGTTTAACTATGCTGATGATCGTTGTGGCATTGATATTCACTGTGATCTCTGAATATTTTAGTCTCGGATTACTTCTTGGGGCTGTGACTGCTGGTATAGTTTTCCAAAGATTTATATCTAAATTCGATGGTAATGGTGAATGCATTAAGCTACTTAGGGCTCTAGCTTACGGCTTCCTTGGACCAATATTCTTTTTCACCATAGGATTGAGTATAACTCCAGAAAGCATAGTTAAAAGTGCTATGCTAACTTTATGGCTTGTATTGGCGAATTTTGCTGGTAAGTTTGCTTCAACGATGATTGTGGGGTTTCATGTGAAAATGAATTGGAAGGAGGTTGTGATTGTTGGTATGGGGTTGAGTGCAAAGTTCTCCATGGGCATAATACCCGCGCAGATGCTGTACTCGGCTGGCTTGATCGATGAAGCATTATTCACATCATATGTTGGAGTCTCCACAATAACCACAATAACCATACCCTTCACATTATCATACATTGTGAAGAGGTGGAGGGAAAATATAATAAACCCCTAGGGCGATTCTATTATTCTATTGGAGTTTCACCAGACCTTAGAACCCACTGGAACTTCATCTCCAACAGTTATTAGGTGAACTCTCCCATCAGCCTCCTCTGCAACTATCAGCATGGCTTGACTCTCCACATCAGCAATTCTCTTGGGCTTTAAATTGACAACGAATATCATCTTCTTGCCCATAAGATCCTCAGGTTGATATTGATCTCCTATACCTGCCACAACAATTCTGGATTCATCGCCGAAATCCACTGAAAGCTTTATCAGCTTCCTAGTTCTAGGAACCCTCTCAGCACTCCTTACAAGTCCAACTCTCATCTTAAATTTCCAGAATTCTTCAACATCGAACAATTCATGTGTGGACAACTGTTTTCACCGTTAGAAATTTAATGTTATTTAATAGATAACACTTGCCATACAATGTGGATTAGCCTACTTCTTCAACCATTATTGGAACTTTAACCCTCCTATAACCGTAACCTTGCCTATAAACTTCCAGTTCCACGTAACCCTGCATTATAGAGTCTTCCACAGCCCTCCTAAGCTCCCTAACATCTGAAACCTCTTTACCAGCAATCTTAGTTATAATGTCTCCGGGTGCAATTCTAGCTTCATAAGCTGGAGTTCCTGGGATAACTCTAACTATTATTAATCCACGTTTAAGTGGGAGTCTGTATGCTGAAGCCAGTTGAGGGGTTATGGATGCAGCGTAAACCCCTATCATAGCTCTAACAGGTCTACCATAAAGTTTGATCATCTCTAAAACTCTTTTAACAGTATTTATTGGTATTGCGAAGCCGACACCTTGAGCGTAGGGGATTATTGCTGTAACCATCCCAACGGCCATCCCATCAACATTGACTAGAGGACCTCCACTATTACCTGGATTTATAGCCGCATCGGTTTGTATTAAATCCTCTAATGCAACATTCTCGCCCACAATATTTCTACCAACAGCGCTAATCACACCCATGGTTACCGTGGGTCCAGGTAAACCTAGAGGACTACCCACAGCAAAAACTATTTCACCAACCCTAAGCTTATTTGAGTCGCCCAGGGGTAGCGGTCTAATACCGTCTGGAACCTTCTCAACACTAACAAGAGCCACATCCCTATAAGTGTCTGCTATTAAAACTCTACCATCAAATCTAGACCCATCAAAGAATATTACATCCACAACCCTTGCATCAGAAACTACATGTGCATTAGTCACAATTATATTCTCACCTATCAAGAAGCCTGAGCCAAGCCCCCTAATTGGAACAGTTCCGAAAATGCTTTCAAAACCAAGTTTAACAGTGGTTATAGTCACAACACCCTTTGAAACTTCATCCACAACTTTAATAACATGCTCATTGAAATCCTTTAGAGGAGTAACCATAAAACCACTGTAATATACTATTAAGGTAATTAATATAAACCTATTTCAATGGGAATCTCTGAATGAACTTATCACCCTCACCTGAAAGCCTATACCTATAACCACCCAATTCAAGGTAATTGTTATCCCTAGCATTGGCTTCAATAAGCCTCTGCTTCAATTCTGGGAAATCACTTGAAAAAGCCCACTCCCCAACACCACTCTTAAATGGATGCCACTTATGAACATTCAATGAAGCTTCAAGGAATCTAAGCCTATCCTGAAGCATATCAATTATCTGTTTAAGCTCCCTAATCTGCGCTTCAAGCATAACCCTCTCCAAATCTATAGATTCCTCACCCTTCTCCAAGACACATCAAAATAAATATACTTATTACACAATAAAAATGTCTCGGTGTAAAAATTGAAAGCAATGATTCTAATGGAACAAATGCCAATAGAGAAAGCTCCACTAAAAATAGTGGATTTGGAAAGGCCAACTCCATCCACTGATGAAGTACTATTAAAGGTGAAATGCTGTGGAGTATGCAGAACAGACCTACACATAGTTGAAGGAGAATTGAAAGCAGTAAAACTCCCAGTAATAATTGGACATCAAGTTATAGGGGAAGTTGTAGATGTGGGATCCGAGGAGAATACCCATTTAATAGGGAGAATTTTCGGAGTACCATGGTTATACTGGAGCTGCGGTAAATGTAAATACTGCATAAATGGATATGAAAACCTATGCCAAAACGCACTATTCACTGGATACAGTGTAGATGGTGGATATGCAGAATACATGAAAGCTAAAGTGAACTATATACATGAAATCCCTGAGAACATGGATCCAATACAAGCAGCACCACTACTATGTGGTGGAGCCATAGGTTATAGAGCATTTAAAATGGCAAAGGTTGGGGGAGGAAATAAACTTGGATTGTTTGGATTCGGATCATCAGCACACATGATAATACAAGTAGCTAATAGTATTGGTGTAGAGACATATGTTTTCACGAGATCAAAGAGTTCACAAGAACTAGCCATAAGCTTGGGAGCTAAATGGGCTGGAGACCCTAGAGAGCATATAACCACACCATTAGATGCAGCAATAGTATTTGCACCAGCAGGTTGGGTTGCTGTAGAAGCATTAAAGAAGCTTGATAGAGGGGGGAGACTTATATTAGCTGGCATATATATGACTCCAATAGAGAGACTAGAGTATAATGACTTATGGCTTGAAAGGGAGATTAAAAGTGTTGCCAACGTCACAAGGAATGATGTTAAAGAATTCCTAAATATAGCATCAAAAATAAACTTGAAGACTAAAGTAACAGTATACCCATTGAGTGAAGCTAATGAAGCTTTAAAAAGCCTTAAACATGGAGAACATAGTGGATCTATAGTTTTAAAAGTGGCTGAAAACTAAATATAAGTGTAATGTTATGTCCACAATAATAAGTGAATTGAAGAAGAGACTTAAGGAGCTTGAAGCAAAACACATTACTAGACCAATACCATCAATAGTTATAGAAACAGAATTCTCTAGGAAGCCTGCAACCATAATGTATACTTCAAGTGAACACAAAGACCTAACTGAAATATTTAAAGGATCCTCAGTTAAGGGGGAGATATTGGGAGATGAATACATCATATACAATCTACCACAAATATCCTTTGACTCAAAAACCTTCAAGAAGATTGAAGACATAGCCTACGGGAAATTCAAAGTTGAAAGAATAGTGGATGTCCCACCAATACCACATCCAAGATATGGAAGAGAAACCTCAGCTGGATTGGAATTGATTAAAGATGGAAAACCTATAGCAACAATATACTCAACGAGATTCCACATAAACATAAACTTTGAAGCTGCAGAAGAACTTGCAGATGAATTAATTAGAGAAGTTTATAGGTTTGAAGAAAAGCCAAGTCTACTAGCAATACTAATATGGAAGATTAAAAGGTTCCTTAAGAGGAGGTTTGGAGGGAAGTAGGGAGAGGGAATTTAAACCCATGATCTTAATCTTATCATCCCATGAAACCCTCAAATTCATAATCTTCGAAATCTCCATTTGAATATTAGAATATGGGTAATCTGATCCGAAGAGAATCCTATCAGAACCAATCCTATTAACAGCATACTCAATAACTTTAAAACCCCTATAAGTGGATGTTTCAAGGAAAACATTATCAAAATCCTCAGCAACCATAATAGCATCAACAGATCCTTGAGCCATATGACCAATAATAACCTTCAATTCAGGGTATGTAGAGCATATTAGCTTAAGGGCATTTGGATGAGAAGCACCATACCCGGAGCAGTGAATGTAAACAAGCATCCCCATCTTACAAGCATAACTTAAAATTGGATCAAGAAGTGAAATATTAAATAAATTGTAACCATCAGTTTCAGGTCTAAATTTTACACCAACAAAACCATAATCCAAAGCTTTTGAAACCTCATCTAGAATACTTGAACGTTTAGGATTAACCCAATAAAACCCGAAAAGCCTATTGGGGAACTTTGAAACTTCATTAATCAATTTAAGGTTATGATTTAAACTTGAAGAAGCAGCTGTTACGAACCCATAGGATATGTTGAAATCATCCATAATTGAAAGAATATGCTCAGCACATATATTGGCTGTAAATATTCCAAATACTCCACCAATATGCATATGGGCATCAAAGATCATTTCACTCATCCAATAGAGGGTTATTTCAAAGCATACTTAACAGATTCCTCAGCTAAAACTTGCAATGGATCTACTACGGGAACCTTAAGATCGCCACTCCCAATAACCACGGAAACTTCAGTGCATCCGAGGATGATTAGCTCAGCACCTTTAGATATGAGTTTACTTGCAACATCAATTAATAGTTTCCTACCAAACTCCAAGTTTCCAGCCTTAACACCATCATATATTCCACTCATAACCAGCTTCTGATCCTCATCATCTGGAACCAATATCTCAACACCATACTTCCCAAAAGCCTTCTGATACAATCCAGTTTTAACAGTTCCAGTTGTAGCTAGAAGCCCCACCAATTTAATCTCCGGATAAAATTTTGAAACATATTCTGCTGTCAACTCAATCATATTGAAAAATGGAATCTTAACTGAGGATTTAAGCTCTTCATAATAGTAATGTGCGGTATTACATGGCATAATGATAAAGTCTGCACCAGCCTTCTCAAGCAACCTAGCGGTTCTAATAAGTTCTGGAAGTGGATTCTCACCACCATAAAGTATTGCTGCGGTCCTATCTGGAACTTTTGGGTTATTGAATATTATTATTGGTATATGATCTTGATCCCTCTTGGCTGGGGTGGCTTTAATTATTCGGAGGAATAGTTCTGCAGTAGCTTCAGGACCTAACCCACCCAAAATACCTATAGTCTTCAAAACTTGACACCATTATAAATAATGTTTAATCAGCCACTATTAAAATTAATTCCTTAAACCTTAAATTTCAAAGTCATCCCCATCAACTTAAACTCACATTCACTACAAAACATGTAACTCTTAAAATCAGTATCAACAATACTATTACTGAAATGCATAACACACCTCCTATTTGGGCAGTGCCTTAAACCAAGCGTATGTCCAAGCTCATGAACAGCCTCCTTCAAAGCCCTCTCAAAAAACAATTCCATATCAGTGCTATAACCATAGAATTCAGGTCTCAATCTAAATAGAGATATAACTGCAAATCCACCTCCAAGCATAGCTTCACCGAAAACAAAATTGAGAGCATCAGCATATATGTCAACATCCAAAACACCTAAAACCCTATAATTACTTGAAATCCTACCAAAACTTCTACTAAGATAATCAAGTATAATTGAAGAGTTATATTGCATCCTACGAGAATTGTAAGCTTCATCGATCAATGGCAACTCATACTCAGAAGCAATGGCTCTGAAAAACTTAACCTTAGAATTAATGTCAAAAGCTAAACGCTCAATAATTGATGGTTCAACAAACCCTATTGGCTGAATCAAAACATTAATCAGCCGATTCAAAGTATAAAACCATAAATATATTCAGAAGACAAATATAAAAATGAAATGAGTTACAAGCATAATTTGGAAAGACATTTAAGAGGGATTTACAATTAACTTCTGGAAGTGGGAGATTGGCATTAAACCTTTGGAGAGATATACCACCAGGAGATAATCCACCAGAAATATTGAATATGGTTGTTGAAGTTATAAGTGGATCAAGAGACAAATATGAGTATCACCGTGAATGGGGAGCATTCGTACTGGATAGGATAATACATACATCCACAGTGTTCCCAGTAGATTATGGATTCATACCACAAACATGGTATTATGATGAAGACCCACTGGACATAATGGTCATATCATATGAGCCACTAGAAATTGGATGTATAATAAAAGTTAGACCAATAGGTGTACTAATACTTGAAGATGAAAAGGGGGAAGACCCAAAGATACTCTCAGTACCAATAGTAGACCCAAGATTCCATGGAATAACAAAATTAGACCAAATACACCCCCACCTATTAGTGGAAATAAAAGAATTCTTTGAAGCATACAAGAAGCTTGAACCAAACAAGTGGGTTAAATTTAAGATGTGGGGAGACCATGAAATGGCCAAGAGGATAGTTATGGAGAGCATAGAGCTATTTAAAAAGACATTCTTGAAATCAGAGAAGCAAAATACATGAACACATATTTATATCGAAATAAAGCTAATGAATAATGGATAAAGGGCATATGCCATCCAGCTACGTTAAAGGCAGGAAATTCGAGTATACTGTTAGAGCAAAATTTGCAAAACATGGTTATCTAAGTATAAGGGCTAGTAGCAGTAAAGGGACACCAAAAGGTCAACACCCACTAGACATAGTGGCAATAAAGAATGGAAAAGTAATAATGGTGGAATGCAAAAAGCAAAAAGAGAAGATAACACTTCAACTATTGAAGGAAATGGAGGAGCTTGGAGAAAAGTATGGAGTAAATACAGTAATAGTCCACAGCAATAGCAGGATAACATGCATAATAGTACACGATAAAGATGGAATTGTAAACGACATGAAAAATATCTTCGAAGAAGTAAAAATTGCAAAAATATTTAATGGGGGATACGAGTTAATTGAAATCACATAACCTTAGATTTCATATGAAACCTATCTCTCTCAATATACATGTCAACTCTTCCATCACTATAAATCACAAATTCCACAGGCATTCTAACACCATTAGAGTAAACGTAGAATCTATTTGACTCCATTAAATCATCTTCTGGAATCAGCGGCATAGTAACGCTCCCAAAAACCCCCTTCTGAATTAAGTACAACATTCCACCCCTACTAACAACTTCAGCATTATCTACACCCATATACGTAGAGTAATGACCACAAAGCATATTCATCTTCTTTCTAACCTTAACGTATGGAACATCTTCAGTATCTCTCCCCAAAATGATGGCATAAAGTGTTTGTGCAAACTCATCATACGGGAAACCAGCTGAATTGGATGCCATAGCTATACCAAAACCGTATTCTGGTAGTAGTGATAAGTGGGATGTTGAAACCAGTATTGACCCTCCATGTGAAACAAGTTTAGTTCCAAAGAAATCTTCAATAATACTCCAACCATACCCATATCCATGTCTACCATAAAGTCTCCTTGGAAATTCTATGTGTATCTTGAACATCTCCTCCAAAGATTCCTTTCCAATAATCCTCTTATCTTCGAATACCCCCCAATTCAAATTAGCCATTAAATAATTGGATAACTCTGTAACAGAACTTATGAGTCCACCAGGAGCTGATATGAAGGAGAATTCAAGGTTTTCTTCAACGTTTGGATATGGATATGGTGTCGGTATAAATCGTCCAGATTCATCCACCCTATATGGTGTTATCCTATCAGGATCCCTTTCAAAAACGCTCTTAACAAATGTGCTTCTAAACATTTTAAGAGGTTTCAAGATACTCTCAGTTACATAAACGTGGAATGGTACTCCACTAACATTCTGAATTATGTGTCCAAGCATTCTGTAACCAGCATTAAGATAAAAGTATCTCTTTCCAGGTTCATCCACAATCTCATCCTGAGCTCCATTAACAAACCTATAGAAATCATTTACACTGGCCATAGGTATACCCATATGGAAACCCATACCACTTTGTAATATTATAGTGGAGGTGCCCAAATCTGGAATGCCGGAAGAGTGAGAGAGGAGATGGCGTATACGTATGGGATTATCCTTAAACCCTATCTTTAACGGCACATAATTTGATACTGGATCATCAAGAGATATCTTACCAGCCTCAACAAGCTGCATTATTGATAAAGCCACAAAGGATTTCGTAGTTGAACCCAAACCATAGAGGGTGTTCGGTGTTGCTGGAAGAGCCTTCTCCAAATCCCTATAACCAAACCCTTCACGATACAGAATACCATTTTTATTCACAATGGATATACTGAACCCTGGAACTTTGAAACTCTTCATTAATCTTGGAACTTCCCTCTCCACATAACCCTTAACTTTATCAATTTCACATGACATAACCATCAATAATAACTATTAACATTAAAGTTATTAAAAAGTTTATAAGCAAAACAGAACTATGGAATTCATGGTTACCATCTAACCGCAATATGTTAAGTGTTAGGAAGTCAACTAGTACTTTAATCTTTCAAGTACTATTGAAGGGCAAACCCTCTTTACACCCTCAATACTACCAATCCCCTCAGATATAATCCTTGAAAGATCATTGCCATCTCTAGCCCAAATTTCAACCATAATCATATGATCGCCAGTGGATATGAACACATTTTTTGCTTCAGGAAGCTCACATAACTTTTTAGCAACTTTTAAGAGTTGTTGAGGTTCCACATCTACACCCACAATTGCTACAGAATTGAAGCCAAGCTTAGGGGGATCAACGATTACAGTAAACTTATTTATAACATTACTCTTCTTCAATTTTTCCACTCTCTTCCTAATTGTAGACTCACTTAAATTCAACCTCCTAGCCAATTCACTAAAACTAATATCACCTTCCTCCATCAAAATTCTTATAATCCTAAAATCAACCTCATCCACCATGGGCAATTCACCTATTAAACGTTTAAATACATAGTTAAGTACTTAAATCGGACATTAAAGTTATATTGTAGTCTTAAATATAAATTTGTTGGGAAAGAAAATGAAGGAAAAAAGTGAAAAAAGTATTAAAAACGCACTTTCATGTAGAAGTCAAGCAGACATTAAGTACATGGCTTATCTAGAAAGAATTGAAAAGTGTACATTACCAAAAACGTTGAAGAATAAATTTAAAACTTCCAATGAGGGATAAATATGAGCATGTACAAACCAGTAAACTATGAGTATTTAATAGGTTTAAAAGGGTTCAGTGAACAACTACTAAGAACTCACTTCCAACTATACCATGGATACGTATCCAACACCAATAAACTCATGGAAACCCTTAGAAGCCTTGAAAGGGATGGTAAAATTGGAAGCCCAGAGTACGCTGAGATTAAAAGGAGATTTGGATGGGAATTTAATGGGATGCGCCTCCACGAATACTATTTTGAAAACATGACTAAGGAATCCATGGAATTAGACAGAAATTCGAAGCTATACTTGAAGATCGCAGAGGATTATGGGTCTTACGAGAATTGGGAGAGGGAATTCAAATCCATTGGAGCTATGAGGGGGATTGGCTGGGTAATATTATACTATGATGTAAAAGCTGATAGACTTCTAAACGTTTGGATAAATGAACATGATGTAGGACATTTAGCTGGCGCAAAACCAATATTAGTTATGGATGTATTTGAACATGCATACATTCTGGATTATGGGTTGAGAAGAGTGGACTACATAGAAGCATTCTTCAAAGCTATCAATTGGAGGGAAGTTGAAAGGAGATTTGAACAGAGCAGGAATAAAAACAAGTGAAATTAAACACCAATTCACCTTTTTTTATGTTACCCTTATAACCTCCTTCTCCAATATTAGAAATGTATGCTCCCATTGAGCTACAGGTTTCCCACAACCTTCAACCATATATGGGTACTCCGTAACGTATCCCCTGTCCAGTAATTGATAGAAGGCCTTTGGATATGAGGGGTTACCTCTAAAATCTAATAACCAACGCCTAGTAAATGGGAGGTAATTGAATCTCCTCTGAATTGCAAGGAAAAGGCTTCTAGCTGCACCCATTTTTGGAGGTCTTGGACTAACAAGTTTGAATATATTTCCACCCCTAACACCATTAACTTCACCTTTACCCGATTCAAGAGTTGCAAATGGTTCAATTGCATACGCGTAACCGGGATATAGCTTTGTAAATACATCCTTCATCTGTTTTACATTTGGTATTGAAAAGCCTGTATGAAGTTTATATCTATCCATCTGATGTCCAGCCAGATTCTTTATGGGCTTAAACCCATAGGATTTAATGATCTTTTCAATTATCGTGCTAATCTTCATAACCGAAATCCCAGCTTCAATATTGTTTGAAACATTATCGATAGCCTCCCTAACAGATTTAATTAAATCTTCATATTCAGAGGATAAGTTTATGGTTACAGCTGCATCTGCAATGTATCCATCGTAATGTGCACCCACATCAACCTTAACGATACAGTTATCTGGAATTATGGTTCTAGTGTTTTCATCTGCAGTATAGTGAGCTGCAACATCATTTATACATATGTTGCAAGGGAAAGCTGGTTTACATCCAAACTCAATAATCTTCCTCTCAAGATCATCACAAACATCCCTAATACTTACACCTGCACGTACAATTTCGAAAGCTCTACTTATAGCAGCCTTAACAGCCTCTCCAGCCCTCCTATAAGCTTCGATCACCTCATCACTTATCAAATCACTACACCACAAATAAATTTAAGTAAAAAGTGTAATTTAAATTAAACTAAAAGAAGAATGGCACATCCTTCCAAACAATGTTAAGCCAATCAAATTCTGTAACAAGCTCCCTCCTATTAACAGCTTCCTGTAAACCCAATAATAAAGCGTGATGACGCTTCTCATCGTCAAGTATGTATTTCAAAACATACTTTAACCTTTCATCTCCAACAACTTTCATAAGTTCCTCAATATCCCTCATCATTTTCAATTCAACATTTATATGTTCAGTAATAGCCTTCCCAAGCATATCATATTCACTCTCAGTTAGAGGTTTACTTTCACCTCTCAACATTTCCACCAAAGCTCTAAAGAGGTATGCATGTTTCCTAGAGTCATATGCTATTCCAGCCATCAAAGCTTTAACCATAACATTTGAAACATTCAGTGAAGCATTCTCTAAACCTGTGGCATTCCACTCTTCATATTTAACCATATCCATTATCATTGAAGTCAATTGACCACTCATAAAAGTAATTTAGGAAAAAGGTGTTATATATGCGTTGAGGTTAGAAAAAAGGAGGGTTTGATTATTCCAATTTAATGGTTTGGGTGAGCCTTTAAAACATCACTGAAAAGCCATGACATATCAGAGGGTTTCCTCTTAAACTTAATCCTCTCATTCAATGCATGTGTTATTAGAGGTAAAGCTATTGTGGCATCACAGTAACATGTAACCCTCTTACCTTCAGCATCAATTTTACCCCAACTAATAGCTTCCTCCAATGTGCAACCAGATAATCCACCCCACTGTGGAGAATCAGTTGTTATTTGTATCGCGTACTTATGTGGGTAGTAGTATTCCTTCAAAGTTTCCCTCTTAAACCCTCTTCTACCCGGAACTTCTTGATGCATGGTTTTTAAAGTTAAGGTGATAGCGAGGAGCTGAGTGTAATCTTTTGGAACCCCTCCGCCAATGTATATGACGCCAATGTCCTTAACCTTCTCACCTATACTAATAAACTGATCAAAATCTTTCACATTATCAACAATTATCGTTTTACCCTCATTCTTAGCTAGTATGAATGCTTCACCATAAGCACTGTCCGCAATGGCTGGACAGAATACTGGGACACCATGCTCTGCAGCCACAGCCACAATGCTCCTAATCCCCCTCTTCAAAAGCCACTTACCAAATAAGTGGAGGAATTCCATTGAAGAGTAAATGTAGTCTTCACGTAAAGTCAATACAAATTCCTTTATAAGCGTCTCCATAGCATTATAGTCTTTCTCAAAAACGTAAACGTCATAATACCTATTTATGTCGGCTTTCAAAAGCTCCTTATCATTAACCATGTGGCTACCCTGCCAATACGATAACCCCATAGCTTCAACTATATCCTCTGAGACATTAGCACCAGTGGAGACTAGCACGTCAATAAACCTATTCTCGATGAGCCAATTAATAATCTTCCACTGTCCAGCAGTACTCATTGATCCAGCTAAACCCATAATTATCGTTACATTTGGATCTCTAATCATCTCCTCCCACACTTCCACAGATTCACCAAGCTTCCTCCCTTGATAAGCGGTTTTAGCCATTTCTGCAAGCAACTGTGATATACTCTTCTCTTTCACTTCTATCGATTCAACCTTCCTTTTTAACTCCACTTTTAGATTAGACCTCCGTTATTTCCTAATATGTAAGCGAATATGCTTTTATCCTTTTCTATTCTAAACTTATATCAGAGAAAATGGCATAAAAATGCGTAAGAATATTGATAAGCAAATTAAAGTGATTATAAATTTCGGAATACATGTTTACTATGAAAATAATATCGAAAAACTCATTTAAGTCAATTAAAATGCTAATTTACATGAGAATCAATATTTTATTACTTCAATGACATCTAAACTGAGGTCTACACGTTCAGGATTCATGGTTATCCTGCTAGTGCTTATAACGTCAACATCTAATTTGGCATAATCAGCAATATTATCAAAACCTATTCCGCCACTCACTTCAATGATAACTTTATCCCTTAAACCTCTACGTTTAAGCTCGTTTAAAACATTTGAACATTCTTCAACACTCATATTATCTAGCATTATTACGTCAGCCCCAGCTTCGATGGCTTCAATAGCCTCCTCCAAACTCTTAACTTCCACCTCAACTTTATGCATGAATGATGCCTTCTCCTTAGCAGTCTTCACAGCATTAGAAACGCCACCTAGAATTGCAATGTGATTATCTTTCACCAATATTGCATCGCTAAGTGAAAATCTATGGGTGTCCCCACCACCATAAGCCACAGCCTTTTTAACCAGATACCTTAATCCAGGGGGGATTTTTCGGGTAGCAGCCAATCTAACATTCTTGTTAATAACCCTAACCTTATTGAGGAGATTCCTGGTTGAAGTTGCTACACCAAATAGATATGATAAAAGGTTCAGTAAAGTTCTCTCCACTAGAAGTATACTCCTCGCAGAACCTTCAAGAAACATTAAAACATCTCCATAATTGAATTCTTGACCACTTCTAATCTTACATTCAACTTTAATTCCTAGAAGCTCTAAAACCTCACATAAATCTTCAATACAAGCTGCAACTCCACTAGACTTGGCGATAACCACAGCCTTAACTTTGCAATCCCTAGGGATTAAGAGTTCTGAAGTCAAATCCCCATGTGGAGCATCTTCAAGAAGCCATTTCACAAAGACTTCACGTAATAACTCCATAATATCATCACTCCAACAATTCCAAGGAGCTAAATATCACTTCACGGGCTTTAGAAATGATTTCACGATCCAATGTAACTTTAAACTTAAGATTCTCAAGGCAATATGTAATCTTCCTTGGAGTAATCTTCTTCATATCAACACATATAGCTCTATAGTTTACTGGGAAAATACGTTTACCCCCATAAAGCTTCCTAGCCCTATAAGTCAACCCCTCCTCAGTACCTAGAAGGAACTCATCCCCCTCAAGATCGCCAATAGCCCTAATCATACCACTAGTACTACCAACAAAATATGCAAGCTTACGGACACTTCTAGGAACCTCTGGATGAACTAGTAGTTTAGCATTGGGATGAAGCTTCAAAGCCTCCAAAACATAGTATTCATCCAATAAATACTCGTGGACGGGGCAATGGGATTCCGGAGATAATGGTATAACGTTAACATTCAAATTCTCAGAAATATAATCAGCGAGATTCCTATCAGGCCCGAAAATCACACTTTCAACATTTAACTTCGAGACAAGTCTCAGAATAGAAGAGCTTGTGACAAAGTAATCTGCAGCAGCCTTAACCTCAATGGGAGAATTAACATAAACCACTATGGGAACACCCTTAAATCTACTCCTAAAATCAGAAACCAAACCAACATTAACACTATCAGCCAGAGGACACCTGGAACTAGGCTCCGGATGTAAGACTATTCTATCTGGATTTATTGCAGCCACAAGTTCAGCCATAAACCTAACACCAGCCACAACAATCACATCAGCATCTAAATCAACAGCTCTAAAAGCCATCTCAAGACTATCCCCAACAAAATCAGCCAGATCCTGAACTTCTGGAAGCTGATAGTTGTGTGCAAGTATAACAGCTCTACGCCTCCTCTTCAAATTTTCAAGTAACTCTATACTCAAAACACATCAACCTCACACAGCTCCATCTAAAATATTTAGTATAAATTCTTTAGGGGATTATAATAAAGATATCCCAAAAATTCCGGTAAACATTTAAATGCTTAATGGGATTTAATGTGATGCATGTTGAATATAAGGGAATTTGAACTTGAAAGATGGCAAAGCCTAAGAGAGACAAAGGCAAAGATACTTTTAAGTGAAAGTGGAATTGAACCACTCAGCATAGGAGAACTAAAAGAGATAATTGGGGAGCCAATACTTGAAGATGAATTTACAATTGGATATGGATGGACTAAGGGGAGCATTGAACTTAGAGAAGCAATAATGGAAACCTATCAAGCGAAACTGAACGTAGATAACATACTCGTAACTCATGGAAGTGTAGAAGCAAATTTACTGGTAACATTATCGCAAATTAAAAGTGGAGACAAGGTAATACTGGAAAAACCAAACTACCTGCAAATACATGGATTAACAGAATGGATTGGAGCAAAACAACACTTCATATGGAGAAGGAAGGAAGAAGATTTCAAAATAGACTTAACAGAGCTAATAAACTTAATGAGAAAGGAGAAGCCTAAAGCAATATTCCTAACAAACCCAAACAACCCCACAGGACAATATCTAAACACAAGGGGACTGGAAGAAGTATATACTGAAGCAGAAAGGTTAAATGTAAAGGTCGTTGTGGATGAAGTTTACCTTGGAACAGAATATGAAAATGGCAAATTGAAGAGCATAGTGGAAATAGGATTTGAAAATGGAAATATCATAGCTACATCAGGATTATCAAAGGCATACGGACTCCCAGGACTTAGAATTGGATGGATAATAGCCGAAGAAAAGGAGATAGAGAGGATGTGGAGCTTAAAGGATTACATCACCATAGCACCATCAAAAATAAGTGATAAAATAGCATCAAAATGTCTACAACCACAAGCAAGAATGAAGATATTGGAAAGAACAAAAAGGATATTGAATGAGAATGTGGAAATCCTCAGAGAAGCCTCCAAAAACCTAGAGAAAATAAAAGTGTATATGCCAAAAGCTGGAGCAATATTCTTAATGGAATTCATAGATAGAAGTGATGATAAGGAGATATGTGAAGAACTATTCAGAGAATATGGGATACTAATATGTCCAGGCTCCACATTCGAGTTAAAGGGGTTTGCAAGAGTTGGTATGGGGGCTAAACCAGAATTATTCAAGGAGAGACTGGAAATACTGAAACAATCAATTATAAAGATAATCTCCAAAAAGAAATGTTAAAACATATAAACAGATTCATAAACTTTGTTTAATGGTGCAAATTATGAGTCTTGAGTGGAGGATAAGTAGACTGATATGGGAGTATACTGCAAAGGATTGGGTGGAAAACATTATAAGAAATGATGTAACAATAGTTGGGGCAGGACCCTCAGGATTAACAGCCTCAAAATATCTAGCTGAAAAGGGATTGAAAACTGTGATTATAGAGAAGAAGCTTAGCTTTGGTGGAGGGATTGGTGGAGGCGGAATGCTACTACACAAAGTCGTCGTAAGTGAAGAAGCAAAGCAGATACTAGACGAAATGAACATTAAAGCTGTAAAAGCAGATGAAGGATTATACGTTGTGGATACATGTGAATTGATGACGAAACTAGCTTACAACGCCATTGAAGCTGGCGCAAAGATAGTATATGGACTCCAAGTGGACGACGTAATATATAGGGAAAACCCACCAAGAATAACTGGCGTAGTGGTAATGTGGTCAGCAATACCACTATCCGGATTACATGTAGACCCACTATTCATAGAATCCAAAGCCATTGTAGATGCAACTGGACATGAAGCAGAAGTAATATCAATAGTTTCAAAGAAGAATCCATCATTAAACATAAGTGTCAAGGGGGAGAGATCAGCATACGCAGAACTTGCGGAAAAACTTGTGGTAGACTATACTGGTAGAATTCTACAGGGACTATATGCAACAGGAATGTCAGTTGCAGCCATATACAACCTACCAAGAATGGGACCAATATTCGGAGGAATGCTACTATCAGGGAGAAAGATTGCAGAAATAATATACAATGACATCAAAAAATCCCAATGAACAATCAGAAGATTCCAAAGAAGCATAAATATGTAAAATTATGTTTTTAGTATAATAGCCCAACATGGCAAACTATAATCAGCATTAACAGTTCTATAAACCTTAATATAATACACTGACACGATATAGCCACTTTCACAATAAACTATTACCGTAGCATCTATTGCATATACACTCTTCAGGACTAAACATACATCAATTGAAACAACTAATGATACTGGCAAATAATCTAATGGTATTCCACGCACAAATCCAAATACGGGGACCGCAAACTGTGTACCTACATCTCCACGAAGTTTCACATCAGTTGTAGGATCTGCAGGATATAAACCTTGTCCAGGAGCGCTCTTCAAAAATTGTTCAGTACCATCAATATCGTCAACACCCTTAGTGGTATCTAGAGAGTCTGGAAGATGATAGCGTATATACACTCTATGCTCCCTATAAAGTTCACCGTCATCGGCAGGCTCCTCATACTCCCAACACTCGTAAGTAATTGTGACTAAACATGAAATATACTTAACATTGCTCTGTGGAACGTTAAATAAAAGCGTTTTCTCACTTTGTGATGTAACCCAACTTATCTCACTTGCAACTTTCCATGGGATTATTATTGCACCACTATATTTTAAAGTTACTGAAAACGTGCATCTGAAAGCTATTTCTTCATACTTTTTCATGGTATAATCAACAGTAGCCGTGGTTCGGGGATCTGTAGTCACTTTGAATAATGTTTCTCTTAGAGATCCCTCCTTGCTGTATACCAGCCTGGCCCACGGAGGAGCTTGCTGCTTGTAGTCAACTTTGGATGTAAGTGCACCTTCAACTTTAAGAAGCCTATCCCCCAACTCTACAATTGTGCTAGTTATCAGTGGCCCAATGGTTTTTAATGGTAATTTCACAGATCCAGTTCCAAAGTATTTGTATCCCCCAACCCTTCCTATGACGGTTATATAGAATCCTGGATTAATTTGGATATCTCTTTGAACTGAATTCCAATCAATTAATGGTTTAATCACCTCTCCTATTGAGAATTCAAATGTTGCTATCCCTTGACCATCGGTAGAGGCAACTGACATTAGGCGGGTTCCATTTGGAGTTATTGCAAAGACATATACATTTGCATTGCTAACGGCTTTACCATCCTTAACCACAAAAACAGCCAAATGAATTGTGTTAAGCTCCCTCCCTATGACAATTGCACCATACAATGAAACTATGAAGAGCAATATGATAATTATAGTTCTCAAATTCGATTTAGCAATAAACATTATGAAACCCAAAAATTTTAGTTAGAATTCAAGCATATATACATCGCTAGCTAGGGGCAGTTAAGGTTTGAAAGAAAAGTTTTGGTTTTTGAAAAGCCGATGCTAAGTATTTTACCAGTTTAGTTCTGGTCTTAAGTTTAGGTAGTATGCTATGTTGGCTTTACTGTTTATTACTGGTTTAATTTTGCCTTTACTTGAGGTTAGTATGGTTGTTACCCCTGGGCCATGACCTGCAATATATGAGTTCGTATGTACAACTACTCCTATGGTTACAGCCCCCCTCCTATAGATTCTACCATAAGTGCTATCTGCATCCATTATGGCAACCACATCTCCAAGCCTCAATGTAGATAGATTATGCTTCTTCACTGTTTCCTCATCAAATAATGTTATGTCGTAATCTCCACTATAAGTTTGATTGCTACCTAAACCTGAACCCATTATTCCAGCTGGAATTACATGTGTAACTCCAACTACGAGGCAGTCTCCCTCCACAGATATATCCATCTTCATTAATAGTGATGGATCTATATTCATCACGGTGACTTCTGGAAAATCTAAGAGTTTTAATCCTTGACCGAAAGCTTTTACTTGAACTTTATCTCCTATAACCAGCTTCTCTAAAACTTCTGGTGGGAAATCCACCATAACATGCTCTATTCCACCATGCTTACCAGTAACATATCCAATCGCCCCCTTAGCTTCTCCACTAACAACCCTAGCCTCATTACCAATACATGATAGTACGTTCAATGCATTGTTAGGCCCTTCAGGGTTACCAGGATAACTGGATAAATTCTTTATGCTAACACCAGGCTCCACGTGATCTGCAACCCAATTAACAGCTGAGTCTCCAACACGAACATTATACCTTATCCCACCAACACCTGGACACACTATCAATTGGCCGAAGGCTGAAATATTGTATGGTGGATACCTAAGTACTGGACTTGCCACTTCACCCATCACGGAAACTTTAACAAGCCTATCAACATTAGTTTTCAAATCCATTTAAATCACCATTAAAAGTTATTGTTTACCAGATTTAAAAGATTCCACATCCAACTTAGCTCCATAAGACTCAATGCTCACAATATCCTCCAATGGAACTCTCGTGGATGTACGTTCATGTGCTGGATATCCAAGGGTAATTGCACATACAACTCTAAACTTATCTGGAATGTTTAGAATCCTCTTAAATTCCTCTTCAAATGGTGTGAATTGAACTCCAATCCAACAGGAACCCAAACCCTCAGAGAATGCTGTCAACAGGATGTTTTGAACTGCTGCTCCAACATCATTCTGCCAGAATAGTGGAGATTTCTCTGGGTCTGCTAAGACAATTATAACCACTGGGCTGAAAGCCATATGTTTACCATAAGGATGTATGCTTGCAAGCTTTTCACGAACAGATTTATCCCTAACAATTATGAAATGCCATGGCTGTGAATTATGAGCTGATGGAGCCCACCTAGCAGCTTCCAAGCACTTTAAAACCTTCTCAGGCTCCACATATTTATCCAAATATCTCCGAATACTCCTCCTCTTCAATATGGCTTCAAAAACATCCATGATAAAACTATGTAACTGACTAACCTATATAAAGATTTACATGAACCTAATAACAGTATTCCACTTTAACCCCTTCAGATGGACGCGAATAGAATGCCATTGGAAATCCATGGTCAATACATGCTTTACAAACCCTTTTCGCTGAATCTTCATCCCTAACTAAACCGATAATAGCTCCACCAAGTCCAGCTCCAGAAATCTTAGCTCCCAAAGCACCATTATCAAGCATAACCCTCCTGATATCTTCAAGTATTGGTAGACTGACATCATAATAATCCCTCAAAAGTTCATGTTGATAATTGATTATCAAACCAAGTAAACTCAATTTATCCTCAAAATCCACTCGACACTCTAAATCTAAATTCATAAACCTATTAAGATCTTCAAGTCTCGGTTTAATTAATCCTTTAATTAAATTCACAGCATACATTGTAGATGTATTCATCCTAATTGTGAATATAAGTCTATTAGCAAGCTTAATGGGAATAGAGTTTAAGTATGGTTTAAGATCCTCCTCAGAAAGCAAATTCCATGAAACTTTATCATAGGATATGGAAAGCTTAGATTTTAAACCCTCATCAATGTCAATCTCAAATAATAGTATCCTCAAAGCCTCATTAAGTTCAGCTTGTCTAATTGGATGAACATTGAAAATCCTCCTATGAACCCCTGAATCCACAATCACGAAGATCAGATCTTCATAGGGTAGAAGTTCAACGATACATGGAGGCCTAGGATCTAAGAGAATTACTCCACCATAAGAACATGCATACTGATCCAATCTACCACAAGGTATACCCATAACATCATGCTCAGCCAAATAAGCTAACTCAGCAATAGTGGATCTATCGAGATTCAACCCATAAACTTCAGATATAAGCTTAATCACTGAAACTTCAAGAGCAGCACTACTTGCAAGACCAGAACCCATAGGTATCTCACTCCACAAAACAATATTCATACCACCAATTCTGAAACCAAAATTGATCATCAACTTAAAAACAGCTCTAACATAATCTCCAAACCACCCACCACCAACAAGACTTAAATCCTCAATACTAAAGGAATCAAAACCATCAGGAATATTGAGTGAAGTAAAATTGACAATCCCATTACAACCCCTAACACCAGCCACATAACATCTAAGACCAATAGCCACAGGAACTACTGGTAAGCCCTTATAATCTTGATGTGTATTCAGGAAATCAACCCTACCAGGACTAGATACCAAAATGGGTTTAAAATATTCATTGGAAGGAATATGGGAAATCAGTTTATGGCGAATTTCACTTAAATCCACAAAATGATATAAGGTTAAGTTTTATAGAAATTTATTGTGAACTGTATGGATATGGAGAAGGTTGATCTAGATAAATTCTATTTGATACTACATCCAAGACCAGCATACGTTATAGGTTCTGGGAAGATTGGTGAAAAGGTGAATTTCATGGCTGCCAGCTGGGTTACACCCATGGGTGAAGAACCTCCATTAGTCTGTGTAGCTATAGGTAAGGGGAGTTTAACCAATGAATTGATACGTGAATATAGACAGTTCTCAGTAAACGTGCTACCAATAGATAGGGTAAACGAGTTATACACGGTTGGAAGTGTGAGTGGTAGGGAGATGGATAAAGCCAAAATATTAAAGGCTGTGGAAGGTGATGAACTAACAGTCCCAATAGTTGAAGATGCCATAGCAGTCCTCGAATGTGAGTTATGGGATAAAGTGGAATCAAATGATGTCACCCTATTTATAGGGCAAGTTGTTAATGCAAAGGCAAACCCAAAATACTTCAATCAGAAAACTGGATGGAACATTAGGGATAACCCAATACCACTACACAATTGGGGTAGAGGCTTCCATAAAGTAGGCCAATTCATAATGGCAAAAACTTTGGAAAAAACATAGAAGAAATAATAGTGTTACAAAAAATAAATTTCAATTTATTTTGAAAACTTTAATGGCATTCTCTCCGAGAATCATTCTCTCCTCCAACTCACCTATTCCCAGCTGTTTAACTCTCCAAACTGCATTTTCAATATCAGTTATTTGATGAGGGAAATCCGTTCCAAGCATTATTTTATCAGCACCGAGAAAATCACATGAAAACCTTAATATATTGTTGTTGTAGCATATGGAATCAAAATACATGTTCTTAAGATATGCTGATGCTGGCTTATCAATAACCTTCTTAGCTTCAGGATATGCTTGAATACAAGTATCAATCCTACCAATAATATATGGTAAAACCCCTCCAAGATGTGCAACAACAATCTTTAACGAAGGAAACTTCTCAATAACTCCACTTAAAATTAACCTTAAAACTGCTAAGCTGGTGTCTACTGGAAAACCGAACATTGGCACAATCCTATAATCCTCCATGAACTTAAGATTTACTGGAGATGTGGGATGTATAAATAATGGGAAACCCAATTTTTCAGCTTCACCATACAAAGGCCAAAAATCCTTTGAATCAAGAGGTCTACCATTAATGTTTGAAAATATTATGGCACCATTCAACCCCAAATCCAAGACAGCTCTCCTAAATTCCTCCACAGCAATATCAGGGGATTGTAATGGTAGAATTGCAAGAGCTCTAAATCTATCTGGATACCTCTCAACAATCTCTGAAAATGAATCATTAACTATTTTAGCCAATTTAACCCCCCTATCCACAGGTTCACGTTCAACACCAGGGGTAGTCAAAGTTAGTATCTGCATGTCTATACCACACTTATCCATAACCTTAATCCTCTCCAAAACATCAATATGCGACTTAACCACCACATTGTAATCCCCCTCATACTTTATGATCATGCTTCCATACTCATCGAATTCAATGTATGCGTAGCCTCCACCCATCTTCAATTCCTCAATATATTGTGATGGATAAAAGTGGCTGTGAACATCGATGTTCATGTAAACTCAACCCATAAACGCTAAATCACATTCTCCCCATCATATCAATTATCTTAACTATATGCTTAATGCCAAGTTTAAAGTCTTCTAATCTTATGTTCTCATTTGGTGAGTGATTATTGGATTCATGATACCCCACACCCACAGAAACCATTGGTATCTTCAATTCATTTACGAAGAGATACATTGGACCACTACCAGAAGATATTGGATAGACAATGGGTTCTAAACCATAAATCTCCCTCGCTGAAGATATAGACACTTCGACTATATCAGCTTTCAAATCAGTTTTTGCAGCTTCATACCCAGATAATAAGGAAACTTCAATATCATTAAATCCATACTTATCCATATGCCTCCTAAGCTTCTCAAGAAGGCTTTGACAAGTTAATCCTGGTGGAAGTCTAAAATCCACTTTAGCCATAGCATAGCTTGGTATTATGGTCTTTGCCCCTTGACCAATATACCCAGAGTATAACCCATCAATGTTACATGTTGGATTAAATAGCATAGCCTTCAAAGCTTCAAACCCTCTGACGCCACCCACAAACCCCCTTATATCAAGTCTCTTGATAATCTCTTCATCATTGAAAGGTATGCTCTTTAAAAGATCTTCATCCTCCTTACCAATTGGTTTTAGATCATCATAAAATCCATCTATCAATATCCTACCATCATCACTACGCAAACTATTCAAGAAGTATATGAGTCTCCAAGCAGGGTTAGGTATAATGGCAGCTTCACCACTATGAACATCCACTCTTGGACCTTTAACCCTGAATTCAAAGTATGCAATCCCCCTAACGCCTAATGTGATAACTGGACGGCCACTCACATCCCTATAACCGAACTCCCATATACCAGCATCTGCTGAAAACATGTTACCATAACTCTTAACATAACTTGGAAGTGAGGGGCTTCCAATCTCCTCCTCCCCCTCAATAACAAATTTAACTGATATGGGTAGATCATCAAGCACATTCAACATCGACTCCACAGCCTTCAATCTTGCAATTATATTCCCCTTATTATCTGCAACACCCCTAGCAAATATCTTCCCATCCCTTATACTTGGCTCAAATGGCGGCGTCACCCATAAATCTAAAGGGTCTGGCGGCTGAACATCATAATGATTGTAGAATAGCAACGTCTTCTTGTAAGATCTAGGCTTATACTCCGCATATAATAGCGGATTACCCTTATCCACTTTCAAGACCCTAACATTCAAACCAGCATTTTCAAACATAACCTTAAGCTTATCAACAGCCTCCACTATACCAATATTCTGAGCTGCAATTGATGGGATTCTGCAGATATCCTTCAAATCTGAGATGAACCTCTCAAAATTCTCATCAATATAATTGAAAACTGTGTTAAGCATGAAAATATTTTGAAATAAATTGTTTTTAAAGGTTTGGTAGCTTAAGGTGTTATAGAACGCTTAAAGCCAGTTAAAGATACACATCCATCCTCAGTACACACCACAGTATCCTCTATTCTAACTCCAAACTCCCCCCTCAAATATATTCCAGGCTCCACTGTGAAAACCATACCAGGCTTCAATTCCAATCCACTCCCCTTAACAAGGTATGGTGGCTCATGAACTTGCAATCCAACGCCATGACCAAGCCTATGCGTAAAGTACTTCCCAAAACCCTCATCCTCAATAATACTTCTAGCGAAGAAATCAGCTTCACCACATGTAACTCCAGGTTTAATCTTGCTAATAGCATACCTATTGGCTTTATAGACTATCTCCCAAACCCTACTTTGCAAATCGCTTGGTGAACCAAAAACCACAGTTCTAGTTATATCCGAGAAGTATCCATTAACAGAACAGCCAGCATCTATTAAAACAACATCCCCCCTCCTCAGCTTCGAAACCCCAGAGTATCCGTGGGGGAGAGCTGACTTAGCTCCAAATAAAACCGTGGAGAATTGTGGTGTAGCTCCAAGTTCCCTCATCCTAGATGCACAAATATGACTTAACTCAAGTTCAGTTACACCTTCAGAAAGACTTTGAAAAACTGTTTCAACAGCCCTATCAGATATCTCACATGCCCTCCTAATATTCTCCAATTCCCATTCACTCTTAATCATCCTCATACCATAAACAATGTTGGAAACATCAATGAAATGTACCCCATCAAGCTTTGATTGAAGTCTATTAACCCACCCCCAAGGAGCATCTTCACATAAACCTATAACTCCAAATCTAGGTTTACACTCAATGATAAGCTTAGACAATATTTCAATGGCATCTTCATCCTCCTCCCAAACCTCAATCCTACCTATCCACGTACGCTGCCCCCTAAGCTCCTCCTCAAGCTTTGGAACCAGCATAAATGAATCTCCATTTACATTTATGTAAGCAGCTGTAAGTCTCTCAGATAAACCAATATTTACGCCAGTAAAATAATATAGGTTTGCACCTGGAAATAGTAAGAGGCCATCAATATCCTCACCTTCAAGCTTACCAACAATTTCATCGCACCTAGCCTTAAAAAGGTCAATCAAGTACACCACCAAAAACAGATATTTAACATTAAAAATAGAAATAGCTTTCCAAACCAAAACCCTTAAATAAAAGCATATAGGGGTTAAATTGAGGTGAACTCAAAATATGAGCTTTAAAGAAGAGGGCCTGTCGAAGATAGAGCAACTGAAGCCAAACACTAGAAGCGTAAACCTAATAGTTAAAGTGGCATCAAAAGGAGAGCCCAGAATGGTTAGTGGCGGAGCACATAGAGTTGCAGACATACTAGTTGGAGATGAAACTGGAGCAATATACCTAACACTATGGGATGACGCCATAGACAGAGTGGACGAGGGGATGGTAATAAAGATAAGAAATGGATTTGTAAGCCTATTTAGAGGGAGCATGAGATTAAACGTTGGGAGATATGGAAGCTTTGAAGCTGTAGAAGATGCACCAGAAATGGAAGTAAACACAGAAAACAATCTCTCACTAGTACAATACGAGCAGGAAGAGAGGAGGGGAAGTAGATTTAGTAGAGGGAGAACAGGCCCTAGAAGGTTTGAGGGGAGAAGACCTAGAAGATAAATTAAGGTAAGAGTAGTAGAACTAGTTTTTTGAATTAAATTTTTATGTGAAATTATGGAAACCTAGAAATAAGTAAATTTTTATTCGGGAAAAGCCAATCATACAATTGAAGGAAATGTCAACGGAAAACATTACACTTATAAGAACAATTTTTGGGAGCCCAATAATTAGGCCTATAATAAGATTCCTATCAACACATGAGTATAATGGTAGATCACTACTAAATCATGCATTAACAATATATTCAGGGGAGGAGGAAGCTGAAAATTTAACTCTGAAATTAGCCTCATCAATAATCTCTGAAATTATAAGTTTAGGAGCAAAAATCATAAAGGTAAATGAGGATGAGGCTAGAAAGCTATTCAAGAATAAGGCTTTGAGGAGGGGGCTGGAAGTAATTTTGAGGAGTCTAGGTAGGTATGGGGTAACCGTACCTCAAAAGCTGGATTCACCATTCCTAGTAGTCTGGAACTTCACAAACCTATGCAACCTGAAATGTAAACACTGCTATCAAAACGCATCATCAACAATGGAGGGAGAATTAACACTTGAGGAAAAGATGGATGCATTAAAGCAACTGGAGGAAGCAGGAGTATCAGCAATAGCCTTCTCAGGAGGAGAACCACTAATACACCCACACTTCTTCCAAGTAGCTAAAGAAGCTGTGAACAGAGGATTCTATACTGCGGTGGCAACCAATGGAACCACAATAACATATGAAGTTGCAAGAAAGATGAAGGAGATTGGGATAAACTATGTTGAAATAAGCTTAGACTCAGCAAATCCAGCTAGACACGATGGATTCAGAGGGGTTAACGGAGCATGGAGGAAGGCCGTGGAGGGGATAAAGAACTGCGTTAAGAATGAAATATTCACTGGAATAGCCGTAACAGCTTTAAAGAGGAATTATAAGGAATGTAGGGAAATAATTAGTTTAGCAAAGAATTTAGGTGTTAAAAGAGTGATATTCTTCAATTTCATACCAGTAGGGAGGGGTGAAGATATAGTTAAGGAGGATTTAGATCCATGGGAGAGAGAGGAATTCCTAACAACACTATATGAAGCAATGAGAGATTATGGTATAGAAGTCCTCTCCACAGCTCCACAATATGCTAGAGTTGTAATTCAAAGGTCGCATGGAACATGTGTAAGTCCAGTACACTTCTATGCAGGTCCAGCAGTGACTGGACTCAACTATTTAGCTGAATTCATTGGTGGATGCGGTGCTGGTAGAATATACTGCGCACTACAACCAAATGGAGATATAACCCCATGCGTCTTCATACCAGACATAATCCTTGGAAACATTAGGAAAAGAAGGTTTAGGGAGATATGGAATAGTACACCAATACTATCAGCATTCCAGAGCAAAGATATTCTGAAGAATAATTGCGGAAAATGTAGCTTTAGATATATTTGTGGTGGATGTAGAGCTAGAGCATACGCATACTTCAAAGACATATTAGCGCCAGATCCAGGATGCATATACAACTCCGAACAGTATGAGAAAATTCTGAGAGAAATGCATGTAACAATTGAAGGTAAAGTAAAAGTCCATGCATATTAAATTAGCTTCATAACAGGAGCTTTACCAATAAATCCTAAATCAGCAGTATCACCGTAATCACCATCACTTAAAATAATCCTAATTCCATTAAGTCTACCCTTAACACTCAAAGTAGAATAAACATCAAGTAGGAATCTAGTGAGAAGACCATCATCCATCCTTGGAAGAACAGCCATATCAAACCCCGCAACACATATGGAAGAGTATCGTAGTAGATCGTAAGCTGAAAGCTTCCCCTCAGAACCTAAAAGCATAAGTTTTGAATCTTCAGCATATGGAAGCATGATTTCATTAAACCCAATAGAGGAAGGTTCCATTGAAGCAGCATGTTTCAAAACTTCATTAACATCGTAAATGGATTTTAAAGTTCCAATATCTCCAAACCTAACATTACCGAAAACCTCCAAAAGATCAACAACACTCTCCTCCATCCATGGAGATATAGATAAATCCAAACCCACCAATGGAAACTTAAAGTGTTCAGCCAAATACGTTACAAGCCCCTTAACACGCTTAACACAATCCAAAATAGTATTCAGCAATGGAAAACCACTCTTCAAACCATCAATCAACGATTTAACATATAGTAGTGAAGCTGAAAGCATTGGGCTACTTCCAGCAGAAGCAGATGGGAAATATGGCGTAACAATATTTCCACCAACTGAGAATGAAACTTTCACGAAAGCCTCCAATGAAAGCTTCCTCCTAATAGCTATCAATAGATCCCTAAACACCCTAAGCTGATCCAAACCCCCATACAATGATATGAATAGTTTATCAAAATCCCCAAGCAAATTTACAATATGATCCACATTGATAGATGAATTGCACATTAATGGAATAGCATAATAATTGAATGGCTCAGAAACATCATCCAAAAACTCCACTAATCCAGGTAAATCCCTAAAACTCTGTGGATCAACAGCTAACCTCAAAGTCCAAACATCCAAACCAAAACTTTTAGAAGCTTCATGAACAACATCCTGAATAAATCCGAAAATTACAGAGAAATCTCTCAGAAATTTTGATGGAATGAGGAAAGTTAAACTCCTAACCTTCAAACAAACCATAAAATAAGATACACAACACAATTAAAAAGAGTTACTAAACGAAATCGATAAAAAGAGTAAAAACAACCTATAACATGAGGGGCTAAAATGTCAATGATGACGAAGGAGAAGGAGTATGCTATAAGTGTTGTTGATAGGTGTGAGGGGCGTTTTGTTGAGGTTTCTGATTTGGTTTGGGAGTTTGCTGAGCTTGGTCTTGTGGAGTTTAAGTCTTCTAGTCTTTTGGCT
>Ga0209183_1000102_pt1 | contig 40259 bp, 43 predicted proteins | sample LHCtaG_2_FD_184120 | JGI IMG/M metagenome (GOLD analysis project Ga0209183, IMG submission 184120) | Hot spring microbial communities from Little Hot Creek, USA to study Microbial Dark Matter (Phase II) - LHC4sed_replicate (SPAdes)... | ecosystem: Environmental > Aquatic > Thermal springs > Hot... | reverse complement strand
AATATATATTTCCCCATCATCAGGCTGATATATGCCGTAAAGAATATTCATAAGCGTTGTTTTCCCAGCTCCATTCTCCCCAACTAGTGCATGTATTTCACCTGCTTTCAACTCAAAGTTTACCCTATCGTTAGCTAAAACTCCTGGAAACTTTTTCGTTATGTTGTGCATTCTTACTAAAACATCATTTCCCATGATGTTAGCTACGTTAATAAATAAAATTATTTAGGAAGTTTTCCAATAATATTATCTACAAACCAGTACATATTCCATAATTCATCATGTGAAGCTCTACGGCCATCCTCAATTCTTAATTTACCGTTTTGATCGTAGATAGGTCCTGTAAATGGATCAAACAGAACAGTTTCCTCACTCATTTGTTTAAGTCTCTCCATAACTAGATCATACACACTTAACTCACCAAGTATCTTATCCTTTACCCTTACTTTTTTAAGCTCAGGTTCAAACTTAGGATTTATCGGTACTCCAAATTCCCCACCTAACTCGACAGCTCCCTCCTTAAGCATCCACCATATATCAAATTTTTCAAGACTACTAGGTAGAGCTCCCAGATATGCCTTAACAAGTATATCCTCATATATTATCTCCCAATGTACAAGCTGTCCACTTACACATGAGTTCGGGCCAAATCTCTGCATTGGGCTATAGTGGCTGAATGTATAGATAGGTTTTCCTCTTGTAGTGTATTCCTCACCTACCTGTATAACTGTAGGTGAATCCTCAGTAAATGCTAGTACATCACATCCAGCAGCAATTAAGCTTTCAGCAGCCTCCCTAGCTTTTGTTGGGTCAAACCATGAGAAAAGCCATCTAACATCAACAGTAGCCTTGGGGTTAACTTCTTTAACCCCAATTGAAAACGCGTTTATATGCCTAATAACCTCCGGAATATCGTATGCTGCAACATATCCCACCTTATTTGTTTTTGTAAGTGCTCCAGCCATTAAGCCGTTTAAATAGTAAAGTTGATAAAATTCTGCAAAGTACGTTCCAACATTCCTAGATCGTTTAAACCCTGAACAGTGAAAGAATAGCTTATTAGGATATTTATTACCAGCCTCTACTGTAGCATCCATAAACCCGAAGCTTGTTGTAAACACTAAATCACATTTTTCCTCAGTAATCATTCTATCTATAAACCTCCCAACATCAGCTTCACTTACACTCTCAGCAAACGTAGTTTCAAGCCATGGATACTTCTTTTCACAATATTTTCTACCCTGATCATGAGCATGAGTCCAGCCATAATCACCTATAGGTCCAACATATATCCAGCCAGCTTTCAGCTTTTTTCTCTCAGGTACTGTAATAGTTGTTGTAACCGTTTTTTCAGTAGGTATGGTTGTAGTTACTGTCTCTACTCCTCTAGGAGCTATAGAGTATCCCAAACCTAAACCTACAATAAGCCCTACAACTCCAGATGCTGCATACTTTATAAAGTCACGTCTACTTTCAGAAGTCACACTAAAACCTTTAACAAATATATATTTAAGATTTGCTGAAATATACATATAAAATTTAAATAAACATTTAAACTTGAATGTTTAGTTAGAGTATGTACCTTTTTACGAGGTTTAGAATTTCAAGTACTTCACTCATCTCTCATGGATATTTATAGTCCCTAGGATTATATGAATTCTAACATGGTTGTAGTAGAGCTTAAGTTTAGAAGTTCCTTAAACTATTTCCTCATCGCATTTACATGATAGGTGAGTATTAAACGGCTTAAGATAATCCTTAATAGCTTCAATAACCCTACGCTGTGAATTACATTTTCAAACTACATATTTAAGCCTTATTGATAATATGACATTAATATATTAGATGAGCAAAACTCTTAACTCCAAGTTTTCTCAGAAATTGTAAGCTGAAATTTCGCATTCAATAGGTTAATTTCTAATCATAGAAGCATCAAAACCACTATGACTAATCATAACAAACCTAAATCAGCAAATCCAACATCTTCTAACAATAGATGTTGGTTAAGTATCTGAAAATCCCTATATGATAGATATAACATAAAGTATTACCAGCTATTCTTCCCAATAAACATGCTTCACCCATAATAAAATAGAAGTAGCTCTAAACCCTAGCTAGATATGACCAGGCTTTAATAGTGAAAATTTAAATATATGCTGATAAATACATCAATTATGTCTGAGGAGATAATAGCTGTTAATACTGATTATGTTCCCGGAATGGAGATTGAAAAAGTTTTAGGTATTGTATGGGGCTCTTCTATTAGGGCAAAACATGTTGGTAAGGATATTAAGATGGCTTTTAAACATTTAGTTGGTGGGGAGCTGACAGATTACGCTGATATGCTTGAAGAGGCTAGGAAGATGGCTTTTAAAAGAATGATTGAAAAAGCTAAGGCTTTAGGTGCTGATGCTGTGGTAAATGTACGGTTTACAACTTCAAGCATAATGTCTGGAGCTGCTGAAATGGTTGCTTACGGTACTGCTGTGAAGCTTAAGAAGTAATAGCTTCCAGCAGCTTTCTCAAAAAAGTTTTTCCCTTTCTTGTAAGAACATATTTATTATCAAATCTAATATCGATATACTCCTTAGCTTCAAGCTTTTGAAGCCTTACTCTTAAGTTTTCATCCTCAATATTTGTTTTCTCCCTAATACTCCAGTATTTACATCCATGAGTTCCGATTGCTAATAGAATTTTCTTATCAACATCATCTATCTCGGACATCCAACCAGCATTAAACCTTATAATAGCTCCTCTATGAGTTAAGTAAAGAGTAAAGGAGTAAGTAGGTGAAAAAATAAGGGTAAATACCAGTATTGTTACTCTACTCAGTGGTAAATTGATTGTAAGACCTAGAAATAGTCCAAATAGACTACCTACTAGTAGAGCTATAAGAACACTCCACTCATAATCTACTTTTTCACAAATCCAGTTGTAAAGTAGTCCAAATAAAATCCCAAGAACAATTGTAATTGTAAGTATAACTACAGCCCCAATAGTTATAAATACTATAAGAGCTGACTCCGATATTAAAATACCAGTTATAGAGCTAATTAACCTAGATAATTCACTAAGTGGAACAATAACTGTTAAGCTTAGTACTACAAATATGAATATTATAAATCCATAGATAGCTCCACCAAAAAATCCTGCCTTAACACCAGGGTTAACCTCACCCATAATACTATACATCTAAACATTAAAATAAAACTTACTAAGACTTTAAGGGCTCTGTAAACTTAAGCATTTTTCATCACCTCTATTATTTGTATTGTTTTATTTATGAATTCTTCTGCTTAGCTTTTCTATTTATCCATGTTTCATTAGCATTATCATTATTGATTTTATAAGGTTTTCTTCATGCTCCTCATCACATCTATTCTTAATGCATGGTATGTAGTTATCGAATAGCCTATCTATCCCTAACTGAACTATTCCCTCCATCAGCTTCCTAATCTCTAAACTATATAATCCATGCTTTAAATTAAGAATTCTGCATGAAGCTTTATAGTAGGGAGTGCCATCAGTCAATATAGTTATTTTGAGCCGTAAATAGCTTTAATCCTCTTAATGAATTATTGATGTTAATATGTTGCAAAATCAAAACCATCATGTACACGATTCTCCTAAGATAGGGCTCAAAAGCAACATATGATACCTTCTCACTAGAACCTATCCTAATCCTAGTATCATCAACTAGCAAAACCCTAACATCCCTACAACATCCCTACTAGCAAATAAGAAGCTTAAAGACCTAAACCATGATAGGATAGACGTATGACTCCTACATATTATGAAGCCTAGAATATCCGAAGCCATTCTTAAAGAACGAAATATATATAAGCACCATAACAATCAGAATATACGGGGCTCTCCCCCTAACAAACCTAATAACCTTAGACATATTCACCATAGGTAAAGGAGAGAACCCCCAGATAAAGCTTAAGTTTACAGAGCCACTTTAAGCAACTCATAATTATAAATAATGGGAAAGCTTCTTCTACAAAATGGTAAATTAGATTGTAACATCTAGATTCAGGAATTACTCTGATACAATTTATAGTTTATTGAAGTCTAATATTGAAGAACTGAGAATTATATGGTTTAGGCTGTGGAGAACGTTAAGGTGTCCCATTTAGAATGTTAAATAGATTTATATATTTCATCTTCCACTAGATTATATTGATGTTAAGCTTGTATCCAATAGTGTTTATTCATGGTGCAGGAGGTAATCATAAAGTTTGGGCTTATCAAGTTAAATACTTTAAAAACTCCATCGCTATTAACCTACCTGGCCATGATGGTGGTGAAGGCAGAAGAAGTATTGATGAATATGTGGAGTATGTAAGAGATTTTCTTGATAGAAATAGTTTAAGAAATGTTGTTTTAGTAGGGCATTCAATGGGTGGTGCTATAGCTCAAAAGTTTGCATTAAAGTATTCGGAGTATTTGAGAGCAATAGTTTTAGTATGTACTGGGGCAAGACTTAGAGTTCTACCTAAGATATTTGAGTTAATACGTGATAACTATCCTAAAGCTGTTGAACTAATCGCCAGTATGGCTGTATCAAGAAACGCGAGCCAAGCTATTAAGAGCCAAGTTGTAGAGGAGTTGTTAAAAGCTAATCCTAAAGTAGTTTATGGAGATTTTGAGGCATGTGATAAATTCGATGTAATGGATCAAGTTAGTAACATAAGGGTGAAAACGTTAATTATATGCGGCTCTGATGATTTGTTAACGCCTGTAAAATACTCGAAATACCTCAATGATAAGATACCTGGCTCTATATTGAAGATAATTGAAGGCTCGGGACATATGGTAATGATAGAGAAACCTGAAGAATTTAACAGCATACTTAATGATTTTATTTACTTACTTTAATTAATGCTACAATACTCACCATTACATAAGTTGATATCGTAAAGCTTAACTGTAAGTCCATACAGGCTTATATATGAAAGGTATCGGTATTATTCCTGTTAAGCATTTAAACTATGCTAAGAGTAGGCTTTCCAGTATCTTAAATATTAATGATAGAATTAAGCTTTGCCTACTTATGCTTACTGATGTCCTTAATGCTTTAACATCATCTAGGCTCTCAAACATAATTGTTATTTCACCAGATAATAGAGTTTTAAATCTTGCTAAGTCCTTTGGCGTTGATACTGTTAATATTGATTTAGGCTTAAACGAATCCATAAGCTACATTAAAGACATTATTGACGATTTTGATTTAAGTATTGTTACTCCATTAGATATTCCATTAATTGAACCTATAGATATCAATAAAATTATTGATTTAAGCTTAAACTACAACGTTATTATATCTCCCTCACACGACATGCGTGGTACAAATATTTTATGTCGTAAGCCTCCAAACAGTATGGAGACGTTCTTTGGCGATTTAAGCTTTAAAAAGCATCTTGATGAGGCAACAAGGAGGGGGTTAAAGATTAAGATCTATGTCTCTCCTAGAGTATCTATTGATATAGATTCAAATGAAGATCTTAATGCTGCCTTAAAGTATTGTCGTGAACATGGTATAAGTAAACAATTTATAAGTCTATTTAATTCCAAGTAGTACCCGCTAGTATAGCTGACTCACTGCCATTTACTTATAGAGGTATGTTTCCGAAGTTCTAATGAATAGATAAAGTTTAAATGGCTTGTAACTAGTATTCTAAATCGAATTTTCTAAGCCTATAGTTAAGGCTTAACTTGCAGTATCTAAAACTCTAGTAAGAGCGAGTTTGTATCTCCGAACTAGCAGGAGTGGTGTGAGGTTTACTTAAACATTGATGAATTCTACTTTGATCATGAAGTAGCTTACTTAGCTATTAGGAGGAATATAACTGTTAATTTTAGTGCTGCTATTACTATTATTCTCTGTAATATTCTTATTTTTAAACCCCTCATTGAGGCTAGTTTTTCCAGTGTTAAAACCCCCATACATGCTAGTACTGCTAGTACTATGTATGGTGTTATTGTTCCTATGTTTAATGCTATTATGTTTACTAGTGAATGTATAGGTTGATATGGTAGCTTAGCTATGTAATATGCTGTTACTGGCGCTATGCACGGCATTTTAACTAGTGAGAATATAAGTCCTAGAGTAAAGTATAAATATGGGTTTCTAGATGAAATCGTTCTATTTGCTAGTTTTAGTAGAGGTTTGGGTGTTTTAAATATTGGAAGTATTCCTCTACTAGCATCCATAATTACACCTATTCTTTCCGCTCTTATTTCTAGAGATAGCTCAATCAAATAATAAACTATAAGTATTATAAGCGTTATTATTATGGCTGTTGTTGCATATTGGATGTTTTGAACTATTACTGGTGATGAAAACATAATGAAGCTAAATATGAGGTATGAGTAGAGAACACCTAGTGCTATTGCTGTAAGCTTCATAAATTTTCCACCTCCACTTATGGCTGCTATGATAAACGTCATTATAGCTATTATGCATGGATTAAATCCTTGAACAGCTCCAATTATGAAAGCTGCTATTGGGTTTTCAATAGGTTGGGTTTTCTGGTTTAGCTCCGGTATTTCCGGAATGGTTATGCTAGTATCTATTCTTGATGTATTCTTTAACTCAGCTGTTTTCTCTAATGCCTTAACGATTACTTCATCGCTTAAACTCCATGGAATCTTCAATGCTAAATCATTGTATAAAGCTATAATTTCTATAGTGTCCAATCTTGGTTTTGAGCTATTTATTTCTCTATATATTTTATCAGCTATTGAGGAGTTCTTAGCTATATTTATAAGCCATCCTTCTACATTTATTTTCTCTGAAATCCAGTTTTTAACTCTAAGATTGAATTGTTGTTTGTAGTCTTCCTCACATAATGGACAGTTTGTGTTTAGAAAAGCATATACATGCATTACTGTATCGTTAAATATTGGCTTTATCCTGTATGGTATGCTTCCTGTTAAACTATATATTTCAGCTTCAATTCCTACTTCTAAAGCCAATATTTCAGCTTTCTTCCCTAGATCTTTAAGCTTATCTTTCAAAACGTTTAGGTCGCTTATTTGCTTCCTCATATTCTCCATCTCCACTTGTATTGCTACTATCTGTGCATTTATGTAGAAATGTGCTAGTATTAGTATTAATACTGATATGTATGTTAATGTCTTAACTATGCTGTAAGCATAAAGTATTTTAGACACTTTTTATACACCTCTGAATCCGATATTATAATGTTAAGATCCAATACTAATGTTTCATTTCTATTGAGGAATACTACATATTCATATTGCATGTAGGGCCTGGTTTGATATGTTTTACTAAGTATTTCTTTAAGTATGTTAAAGTTTGGTGGGGAGTATATCTGTAGATATGTTACATTAATGCCTTCCAGATCCCTCCCCTCGAAATATTTTTCTAGTGATGTTTTATTATGATCTGGATAGAGAACATCATTATAAAATACTAGTATAGTTACTGTATTAACATTGTTTCCAATGTTTAAAGGTTTAATATCTCTACTAATTAGCCATAGCTTAATGTAGTATGCCTCCATCATTCTAGCATACTTTTCATTAGTTTCATTAATTTTCTCTCTTAAACTATTAACTTCACTAATTAGAGTTGAAAGATTTGATTTAATATTATTAAATTCCTTAATCTCAGCTTCGAGTACTCTAAGGTCCTGATCTATAAAGTATACTAGTGTAATTGTAGCTAGTAGAGCAGTAATTAGAAGCAATTTATTAATCATAAGCTAAGTTTAATCTTTAATTTATAAAGGTAGCGTTACGGAATTAAATAGCTACGTAAATTATTATCTTCATTACTGGAGTGGATAGTGTATTGTCTATATGCCTTTATACTTGTTCTTTAGTAGTATAGCATCCCCCTCAATATTTGGAGATTCGCTTATAATTACCCCCTTAATATTAAAGTCTTTTAATGCTTTCACTAAATCATGATAATTATAGTCTGATTCTTCAAGATTAACATGTTTTAATTCTCCTCTTTCACCATATATTATACCTGAAAAATGCATATGCATGTTATTTAAAGCTTCTTTTCCAAGTTTCTCCTCAATTTGTTCAAATATTGAGGCTATTTCACCATATTTATTGTATCTGCCAATACTTCTAGCATGTAGATGGGCAAAATCTATGCATGGAAGAACCTCTTCAAAGCTTTGACTTAATGCTAAAACCTCTTCAAGACAGCCGAATTCCGCAAGTCCTCCTGAAGTTTCTGGTCTTACCCAAATCTTAACCCCCTCATCCCTTAATGCTTTTATAACCTCTTCTAATGCATTATTAACTCTATCATAAACTATCTTCGGCTCCTCTTCACCATAATATGCAGCGTGAAAAACAATAGACCATCCTCCAGCCGTATAGGTAATCCTAGCAGTATCAAGAATTCTCCTAATACTAGCCTTAACCTTACTTTCATCTGGAGAATTTAGATTAACATAGTATGGGGCATGTGCTGTTAAAACTACACCCTCCTCTACGCTTACTCTTTTCACTTCTAAAGCTGTTTCTCTACTCATCTTAACGCCTCGAACAAACTCCATCTCCATAGCATCTAAACCTAAAGCCTTAACCTGCTTAACTCCATTAATGCTTGATGGCTTAGGAGTACTTATAGGAACTCCAGCTGTACCAAACAGTAAACTATTAATATTCACTTAATCACCAACAATACTAAGCTGTACAAAAATTAAAACTTACCTAGTTTGTAAAAAGGGCGCCTAGAAAACCATTCATCCTAGAACTATTTTCCAAACACCACCCTAATTCAAACCGCTAGGGATAAGGCTGTTGAGGTCCTGAAGGGCTTCGAGGAGAATAAGAAAGAGAACAGCATTTTGAGGCTTAAGAGGATATCCATACGCTTCGACGAGAGATGCTACAGCTTCTCAAAGACAATAAACCAGCAGATGATGGGATAAGCGTGAAGTCTACTCTGAACGCTGGAAGCTCCCAACTTCAGTCGTGGAGTAGCTCACCTACTAACTTCAGATATCGTAATATTCTCTAAAGATCTTACTGTATCATCTATAACTCTACCACCTCTACATGCTACCCAGCTCTTTCCTATTAATTTCTTTATGGTCTAGAAAAATCAGTAAAGGAAAGGTAAGATATAGAAAATATGAGGGGTTTGTAGAGAATTAAGTATAAGATTTAAACATGAAACTCAGTAGGTCATGTATAGATGTATTAGCTACTAGATTTCTACTTGGGATTCATCATTAACGTTTAGAAATACAACTCTTCCCTTAATATGTGTTGCTACTATCGGTAGTCCACCAGCTTTTAGAGCTATGTCAATTAAGTTTTTTGCAATCACATTCCCCCTCCTCCATTTACATTGTATAAGCAATATTTTACCATTCTTTACAGCTAATAGATCAAATGGACCCTTACTTCCAGCACTTCTTGTAACAATCCATCCCCTAGCTTCAAGCTTATCCTTAACATAGTGCTCGAAACGTCTACCTTTAACATATGATTTACTCATATTAACCTATAATAATTATTCTAGAAACTCATATATTAACTCATCTATTACATGAATCTATAGGGAAGCCTATAGTGAAGTAATTATTTATGTAGCTGAATTAGCTTTCTCCACAGTTAAAGGTTAGAGGTAGCTATAAGCTTACAAGGTTTAAGTTGATGTTGTTAGGTTAGCATGTGTAGACTCATGGTTTAGGGGCTTAAATTAACGGGATGTTTGCTATTATTTATCTCCTTATCAATTTAATCATGTTTAAGACTAAGCTAATGTAGGTTTATGAATAGTTAGGTACTGCTAATATTATTGTTAAGCTATAGTAAAGTTTTTAGCTTTTGGTATTTTGGTATTTTATGGGCTTTACTGGGATTTTAACGAGGAATCCTATGGGTTGGTGTAGTGTTCAGCTTCAGGAGGCTTTTTCAAGGAGAGGTGTTAAATTTATTTGTTTCCGTTTTCAAGATATTGTTGCTCATGTAGGGTTTAAGCCTATAGCTCTTATTAAGGGTGTTGATGTTTTAAAGGATGTTGATGCTATTATTATTAGACCTATTGGCCGTGGAAGTCTTGATGAATGTGTTTTTAGAATGGATGTTCTGCATAGGCTTTCACGTTTCGGTGTTTATGTTGTTAATCATCCTTCAGCTATTGAGAGATGTGTTGATAAATACTATGCATTAGCCTTACTGGAGGAAAGAGGCTTACCTGTACCTAAAACTGTTGTTACTGAAAATATAGGTGAAGCATTAAGGGCTTTCAGGGAGTTTGGCTGTGATGTTATTGTTAAGCCTGTTTTTGGATCTAGAGGTCATGGAGTTACTAGGATAAATGATCCTGATGTTGCAAGAACAGTTTTCCACTCTTTAAGCTTTGTTCATAATGTTTTATATGTTCAGGAGTTTATACCGCATGGTACTAGAGATATTAGGGCTTTTGTTGTTGGGGATGAGGTTATTGCTGCTATGTATAGGGAGTCAGCATCGTGGAAGACAAATGTATCCATGGGCGGTAGACCTAGAGCGTTAAAGCCTGAGGGTGAGTTTGCTGAGTTGGCCATTAAGGCTGCTAAAACGCTTGGATGTGAGGTTGCTGGTGTTGATATTATGGAGGGGGCTAACGGCTTTGTTGTGAATGAGGTTAATAGTCAGCCTGGATGGATGGGTCTTCAAACAGTTACACGTATAAATATTGCTGATAAGATTGTTGATTACGTTTTGTTAAAGTCTAGGAAGTAGTGGGTTTTAATGGGTGTTGTTGACTTTATTGTGAGATGCGCCCAACTCGCATTATTACTGGAGGTTTCCGGGTATCCTAAGCCTGGTAATGTTCATAGAACATCTGATTTCAAAGATACTAGATACGAGCATTTTCTAGCTTCAGCAGTAGCTATTGAGCCCTGTTTAAGACGTGTAGCTTATAGAGGGTTAAAGGCTTCACGTAGCTTAATTAGCCTAGATGATCTTCGTTTAGGATATTTTATAAAGTACGGTGTTAGAGAGGTTTTAAAGTGGCAAAGCGGGGGTAATACTTGTCTAGGTATATTAACGTTGATAGTTCCATTAGCATGTGCAGCAGCTATGTCTTTTAAAGAGGGTTTAACAAATCTTAGAAGCTATGTTGGGAAAATTGTTAAATCAACAACTCCTAGAGACTCTATTGATTTTTACGATGCTATATCTATTGCAAATCCTGGTGGTTTAGGCAGCTCCCCTAGGCTTGATGTTAGGGATTTGGAGTCGAGAAGCCAGATTATTAGGGAGGGTATAGGACTGTTTGAAGTGTTTAAGATATCTGCAGATTATGATTTAATATCTCGTGAATGGATTACTTCCTTTGAGATAAGTTTTGAGGTTGGATCACCATACTTTTCTAAGCTTTTAAATGAGCTGGAAGACGTTAATATAGCTACAGTACATACATTTCTAAGAATACTCTCAATGTATCCAGATACGTTAATAGCTCGTAAAGCCGGTTTAGATAGGGCTCGTGAGGTATCGGTTAGGGCTCGTGAGGTTCTTAGTGCTGGCGGCTTATTAACTGAGGATGGTAGGAGAATGATATGGAGCTTTGATAGGGAGCTTAGAGTTGAGGGAAATAAGCTAAATCCTGGAAGCACTGCAGATCTTGTTGCCTCAAGCATTATGATATCTCTTCTAACAGGTAAAGTTAGGCTGTGAGGTGTTTTTCCTGCTAAGTAGAGTTAGGGTTTTAAGGTTTGTTGATGGTGAAGGATATAGTGAATTAGAAGATCTTGTTGCTGTAGAATCTATGCTAAATATTTATGTTAACAATAAACCATACACTACCTTGCTTTTAACGCCGATGATGATTGAGGAGCTGGTTATCGGTAATCTATATACATCAGGCATTGTTAAGTCAATTAATGATATTAAATCCATTAGGGTTAATGGTGAAGCTGTATATGTAGATGTTAAGGATGATGTGGAGGTCAGCTATAGGGGTGTTAAGCCCCCCTCATGTATGGACGATATTTTAAACCTAGCTATTGAAAATAGAGTAAAGGACTTCAGCTTTAAGATTAAGCCTCAAAACATACTTGAAGCTTTTAAGTTAATGCGTAGTAAAACTATAATATTTAATCAGACAGGATGTACTCATAGCGCAGCTCTATTTGATGAGAAATTAGAAATACTTATATTGGCTGAGGATATTGGTAGGCATAATGCTATAGATAAGGTAATAGGATACGTAGTTAAAAACCTAATACAAACTAAGAAAAGCATACTTACAGTTACAGGTAGGTTAACGTATGAGGTTGTTTTTAAAGCTGCTATGGCTAAAATACCAGTAGTAGCATCTATATCAGCACCATCAAAAGCCGGAGTTAATCTTGCTAAAAGGGTAGGTGTAACACTAGTAGGCTTTACCCGTGGACGTAGATTCAACATATATACGTATCCGGAAAGAATAATGCAGCAATATCATAGCTCATAGTAGCTTAAACGCTGGGGACTAGTTAAGAATGTTGATGTGTATCTAGAAGTCTAACTTAGTTAGGATTAATCTTAATTTATTTTATTTCTCATATCAATATAGGTGAGCTCTTCTTCCTAAATAAATGCGGTATTTAACTCTTGAGAAATTCTAGTAAGTGTTTCTTTAACGTAGCTGGAGCGACTATAAGCGGGAAACCTAAGCTTTAGCAGGTAGTATTAGTGAAATTCAACGTAGGGTTTAAATTCTACAAATTCCTATTAGTTGGCGATGATTGGAAGTCCAGCGGATGATTTGATGATGTAATAGGCTATCTGAGCCTCAAGGTGTTAAGTATGTTCCGATGTATTAAATGTGGGAGATGCTGTGAAAATACTGAAATGATTCTTTTAAGGGAGGATATTGAACGTATAGCTTCATTAGGGTTTAATGCTGAAGAATTCATAGTTTATAGTAAAGGCTTCTATAGACTTAAAAACGTTGATGGTAGATGTGTGTTTCTAAATCCTAAAACAAGATTATGCAGTATTTACGACTGGAGACCTAAAGGCTGTAGGCTTTACCCCATAATATATGTTATTGGAAGCTATTTTGAGGAAATAACTGTAGATAATAATTGCCCACAGGCACATACCATCGATGATAATGATATTAGATCAGCTTCCCCCCAAATAACTGATTTGGTATTCAATATTCTAAGAGAGAAGGTAATGTATTACAAGGAACTTGGAAGGAGACCTAAAGCCCCTGGATGATTAATCTTTATTTCAAGGTGTTAGCTATAAGGCGATACATTAAATAAGAGTAAAGCCTAAGTTGAGTGGTGGTGATTGTTTGGGTGGTTTATGCTTTATTGATGTTGAAAGCACTGGTTTAGATGCTGAGAGTAGCTTTATTGTTGGTTATGGCTTGATGAGGCTTGATGGGTCTTGGATTCATAGCTTCGCTAAAACAGTAGATGATGAGTCGAAGATAATAGTTAAACTTATGAATAGTGTTAGAGAGTATGAATGTATGGTTACATGGTATGGTGTAGGCTTCGATATTCCAATAGTAACCGCTAGAGCTGTTAAAAACGGTATTGATCCAAGTCCAATATTAACCATAAACCATATAGACCTATTCATTATATTTAAAACTTTATTTAGACTTAGTAAGTATGATCTTGATAGTGTATGTAAGTTTCTAGGAATACCTAAACGTGTAGAGCTTAAAGGAAGCGATATGCCTCCCCTATACTTTAAGGCTTTAGGCGGTGATTCTGAGGCTTTAAAACTGATTGAGGAGCATTGCTATGATGATCTTCAAGGTCTTAGAAGCATATATTTAAAAGTTGAAAGTATTGTTAATAAGATTAGTGGAGGATTTATTGATCTATCTAAATGGCAGTTTTCATTTAAATAGCCATTTTCCCCTATCCATATTAAGCTCTCCTGCAGTATGATTATCTTCAATCTTAACCCCTAATCCCTTTACTATAGCAACTGGAATTTTCTCCTTTGCTTGCCCCATAACAAGTTCTGCTGCTGAAGCAACTTCATCAGCTAAAGCTATATTCTTAATGTTTAGTGTATAACCAGCTAGATCCTTCATCCCTCTATAATCCTTAAATGGGTTTATACCTGATAAACCTATAGCAACGTTTATCTGCCCATTTCTTAAAGGTCTTCCATGAGTATCAGAAATAATTACAGCAACTCTTCTACCTGTAAGTATTTCTATCTTCCTCCTTATTTTTTCAGCTGAGACATCAGGATCGATAGGTAGTAGGGTAACGATGTTTTCTGATCCTGAAACATTAGATTTATCAATACCTGCATTAGCACATGTAATACCATGTCTAGTTATAGTTATTAAGTGTCCAGGAGCTGCCTTCACAATCTCTCTGGACTCCATTAGGACAGCTTCAATAAACCTAGCATCTTTACCAGTGATTTCAGAGAGTTTTACTGCTTCACTTGATGGTTTTAAACTGTTAATATCGAGAATTCTCCCCTCAGATTTTGAAACTATTTTTTGAGCAACTACAATAACATCTCCATCATCAATATTAACCCCCTCCTGAATACATGAGTTAATAATTAGTTCTGCAATATCGTCTCCAGGCTTTATATCAGGTATTGTTTCAAGACCAATTACTCTTAGCAGCTTCACCAAACTCAACCCAACATTAGCTAAACCACTAAAATATAAATTAAACCACTATAATTAAACTATGGCTACCATGGTTAGGAGAGCTATTGCTTCAGCTCCGGGTAAAGTTATACTTTTCGGTGAGCATTTTGTGGTTTACGGTAAGCCATCTATTGCAATGGCTATTGATAGAAGGGTTTATGTAGCTGTTGAAAAATATGAAGATAAAGGAGTTTTTATAGAGTCTGACTTAGGCTATAAAGGTATATTTACTAATGGTGTTTATAAGCCGTTAATTGGAGGTCTAGATGGTGAATCTATTCTTAAGCCGGTATATATTGCAGCTACTAAAACTCTTGAGTATTTAAGTATTGATAGTGGTTTAAAAATATCCATTAGCTCCGAAATCCCTATTGCCTCCGGTTTAGGCTCATCAGCTTCAACATTTATAGCTACAATTGCGGCAACTGCTTATCTATTTGGCTACAGCTTAAACTATAAGGAGCTATTTAATATTTCACTTATAGCTGAGAAATATGTTCACGGAACTCCTTCAGGAGTTGATCAAACAATAGCTATTAATGGAGGTCTAATAGAGTATAGCAGGTTTTCAGGCTTTGAAAAGATCAATTCATCAGTAAGTATTCCACTTATTATAGGTAATACAGGTATTTCAAGAAGTACTGGTGAAATGGTAGCTAAAGTTCGAGGATTTGCTGAGAAAAATCCCAGCATCATGGAGACTCTGCTTCACAATATAGAGGAAATAGTTAGTGAGGCTAAAAGTCTTCTTGTAAAGGGTGATGTAGAGGGTTTAGGGTTTCTTATGGATAGAAACCAGGAGCTTTTAAGAATTATCGATGTATCACATGAGAAACTTGAAGAGCTTATACTAGTAGCTAAAAGAGCTGGAGCTCTTGGAGCAAAACTTACAGGTGCAGGAGGTGGTGGATGCATGATTGCTCTAGTAACGGATAAGGTAAGAAGTAGTGTTGTCAAAGCCATAGAGGATGCTGGAGGGAAATCATTATCAGCAAACATATCTATTAATGGAGTTGAAGCTCAGCTATACGGTAATCACAGCTAAAGTTACTGAAATTCACAATTCCTCATTGAGAAAACAAACATGCCTAGCGATGGGATTATTGTTGTCAAGCTTACATGCTTTACACATTCAATAAAGCTTCTTAGGAGAATATTAAAGTATAATATATGTAAGCTATCTCTAGATCATAAGCTTAAAGCACCCCTTTGACTATAGTATTCACATAGTTTTCTACATGTTTGCTTAAGTATATGTTATCAAGGAAAACCCGTCCATTTATGGGTGGGATGAATGGTGAAGGGCTTAAAACTGAAGAGCCTAAGCAGTTTTAGGGGATGTTCCTGTGAGGAAGGGTGTTCAGGTCTGCATTATAGGAAAGTTTTTAGGTCGAATAAGTTGAAGGTTTTAGCCTTAAATAGAACACTTAACGAGTATTTCAGGCTTGTGAAGTGGTGTATTAGCTTCAGCTCTAAATCCAAGAGTTTTCTATACAAGAACGGTTATGAGAAAGCTAAAGAACTCTTCAACCCTAACACTGTCTAATCCAGACAGCAAGGGATAAGGCTGTTGAAATATTGAAGGGCTTCGAGAAAACAAAGAACACATCTAAGACATGTCACAGATGCGGGATGTTGCTTAAGTTGAAGGAAGAGAGTTTGAGTGTCCAAAATGCAACCTAGTATACAACAGGGACCTGAATGCATGCATTAATATAGCCTCTCGTTAAGGATGGGGTGGCGGAGCAGTGAGCCCCGCAAACCAGTAGATGTGACTGAAGGCGTAAAGCATCAAGCGAACGCTGGAAGTTTACAGGCTTCAGCAATGGATAGCCCACACTGATTTGTTTGAGGCTTTGAGAATAGGGGAAACGGTTATACTAAGGATTTAGGATCAGGAACTCTACATACTTTATTTAAGCCCTAAATCCTGTAAGCCTCTACATACTAACTTGGAGTATTAGCTAGGAAATAGTAAGCTTAAAATACTAATATTTTAGGTATTTATATATAGAGTAAACTATTAGCTAGTTAGGTTATACTTATCTCTCATCGTGATTAACTATGGTTGAAGTTGAAGTAATATCATCTATAAGTAGGTTTAGGTACTTTATTATATTAAGCACCTGTAGATCGTTTATTCCCAGAGAGTATCTTAAGATGCATGACGTATTTCCTGAAAGAAGTAGGGATTATGGACTTATTTATGTGGAAGCTGCAGATAAAGTAACTCTAAGTAAGATACGTGAAATATCGTTTGTAAAGGCTAGTGATGTTCTTGGAGTTATTTATGAATCTAAAAGCGGTAATACCAAGCTTAAGTGGCGTAGAATATCCGGTCTTAAGGGTAAAGTAACTGGAAACGCATCGATAAATGCAATAGTTAATCTTAGTATTGCAGGAATAATAACTGCTAATGACGCTAAAAAGCTTATTAAACCTAGGGAAACAGAATCCTTGAAACCTTTTCAATAGCTTCTAGACCCCTAACTTCCTCAGGAAGTTGAGGAACTATTGCTATCCCAATATCTCCAAATTTCTCCTCAAGTATGTCTAAATATTTCCTCTGCATTCCAAATCTTTTTCTATGAAAGCTGCATTCACACACTTCCTCAAGATAAACGTAGTTAACAACTATTCTACTTACTCTTAACCCAAATGTTTTAAGCTCTCTAACTATACGTTCAGTTTGTTTAACTCCAAGTGCTTCAGCAATTGTAACCATGACTACATGTGTTTTATCATTTCTTAACATATCTAAAACTTCCTGTGCAAGCTTCTCCCAGCTTGAAATGATTTCAAGCGGATCCCTTTTAACCCTGCCCTTTACAAGTACATCTAAAGCTTTACGTACTCTAACATATAGCTTAGCTGCCTCACCTAAATGTCTATAGAATTTATCTTGAAGATTTATTAGGGAGATCGTTCCCCCAGCTGGAGCTGTATCCCATACAATAACGTCGTAACTCCCATTTTTATAGAAATCAAAAACATAGCTTAATGCAAACTCTTCATCAATACCTGGAGCACCAGCAATATAGTCAATAATTTCTCTATCGACAGGTAGAAATGATGATACAACCTCGTATACCTCACTACCAAACCTCTCCACCCACTTCCTAACTACAAGATCGTAATCGAGCTCAACAGCTTCAAGACCGCTAAACCCAGAAATACGTGTAACCTCCCCCTTCACGTCTACTTCGAGAATATCTGATAGTGATGGTGTAGGATCTGTTGATAATAGTAATGTTTTAAGCCCCATTCTTGCAAAATGTAATGCTGTAGCAGAAGCGCAGGTTGTTTTACCAACTCCACCCTTACCGCAGAACATAACTATTCTCGGCTTCTCAAAATCAAGATAGCTAAGCCCCTCCATATAGATGCAATAAACACATAAACTCAAATATTTAAATTTTCCGTGTTCAAAGCTGTATTGTCAACTTTTAATTAAGCCTTCCTATAAACTTTATATAATAGTTAACAAAATACTATAGGCAACTATTGAGTTAGCATGAAACTAATAGAGTTTAGACCTAGCTTACATAGCTTTTAAACTTTAAGCCTACATAAAACTAACAATATATTAGAATGGAAATAACAGTTTGTGGCTTAATTTCAAATCTCGTAAATCCACTCATGTAGTAAAGATGAAGAATCCTTAATGCTGCTTCTTAATTCATACAGACCTAAACTGAAGGCACGACTATCGAGAATTAAGCCACAAGCAAAATAACTAGATAGTTTTATATGCAGCTTCTGACTTGGTTGTATGGTAATGCTGAAATGGTGTTAATGCTGTTTAAAGCCTTAATAGATTTAGTAAAGCCTAAACAGACTCTACTTCTACTATTTACTGCTTTAGCCTCATATACGGTAGCTGCGGACAGACAATTTATGTTTTCAACATTTACACTTCTAGTAGCATCAGGGCTTCTTCTAATATCTGGTGTAACAGTGTTTAATATGGTTCTTGAAGTAGACATAGATCGTATTATGGAGAGAACAAGGAGGAGACCTATTCCATCTGGTGTGATAGGTAGAAACTATGCTACTTTGTATGGGATGCTAATTTATGTTTTAGGATTAATGCTAGCATATATGATAAATGCTTGGGTAGTGGTAGCTGGTGTTTTAGCATTAGTGTTTGATATTGTGCTGTATACTCTATGGTTAAAGAGGAGGGTAGAGTTAAGTATAATTGTTGGAGGGGTTGCTGGTGGTATGCCGGCTTTTGGGGGATGGTGTGCTGCAGTAGGATATCCTACAATTGAATCCATTCTAATAGCTGTATTGGTAATGCTGTGGATTCCAATGCATATATGGTTCATAGCCTACTATTATATGGAAGACTATAGGAGAGCAAATATTCCAATGTTACCTGTAACTAGAGGGGTTAAAGTAGTTGTAAAAGCTGTTATGATAAGTTTATTTCTACTTCTTTTCACAGTTGTATTGATGTATGCTAGAGGGGTTTTAGGACTTATAACCCTTATGTTTTCAATATTCATAACGGCACTAGCTTTAAAGAGGATAATTAGCTTTCAATCTAATCCTAGTAAGGAATTTGCTAAAAAGCTTTTTAAAGTAGCTAGTCCCTATTTAGTAATTGTCTTTTCCTCGATGATTATTGAAAAGATGCTATTAATCTAATGAATATAAGTAAGGATTTTCTCTTAGAGTTATCAGTATTAAGTTTGATGAATTATTTGCTATGTAAGTGGATGATGTAGAACTCCTAAACTATCTTAATTATAGATATGGAGGTATGGAAGATTATGGTTTTAGCTATGGAATGAATAGCCTGTAGATTTAAGCTTTATTAGTATCTACCCCTATTTATGGTGAGACTATGTCTAGATATGCAGATTTAGCTCTTATAAACGGTAACGTTATAAGCATGTCTAACTCCATTCATGGAGCTGAGGCTATAGCTATAATTGGTAATAAGATAGTTTTTGTCGGTAGTAATAGTGAATGTAGTAAGTTTATTGGTTCTAATACTAGAGTTATTGATTGTAAAGGTATGGCTATTTTACCTGGATTTATTGATGTTCATAATCACCTTGTAGATTATGGTTTAAAGCTTAATTGGATTAATCTTAGAAATACGTTTTCAATCAATGATCTTAAAAAGCTTGTTAGAGATAAGATTGAGGAAGTCGGTATTGGTAAATGGATTTTAGGCTATGGCTGGGATCAGGAGAAATTTGTTGAGAAACGATATCCTCTACGTTATGATCTTGACGATGTTTCTCCCAAGAATCCTGTTGTACTTGTAAGGGTTTGTGGTCATATATGTGTTGTTAATACAGCTGCTTTAGAGATAGCTGGTATAGATTCTAGCATAATAAGTTCTGAGAATAGATATATAGATAGGGATTCTAATGGTGAACCTACAGGTATACTTAGAGAGAAAGCTATGGATTTAGTTATGTTAAAAGTTCCCAAGCCAAGTATCAACGATTTAGTGGAGGCTGCTGAAAAAGCCTGTTTTGAAGCTCTTAAAAATGGTTTAACAACAATACATGTAGTTGCAGCTCAACCAGATGAGATTAAAGCTTTTCAAAGACTTCGAAGAGATGGGCGTCTTCATGTAAGAATTGTATTATATGTTGATCGAAGTATACTTAGATGTTTAAAGGATTTAGGTATTGAGCGTGGATTTGGAGATTTATTCCTAAAGATAAATGGTGTTAAGCTATTTATGGATGGATCGTTTGGTGCACGTACAGCTGCTTTAAGGGAGCCGTATGCTGATGATCCATCTGTAAGCGGTATTCTTTACAATGTAGATGATGTTAGGGAGGATGTGAAGCTAGCTCATAAAGCTAATTTACAGGTAGCTTTACATGCTATTGGGGATAAAGCGGTTATTGAAGCTATTAGGATATTTAAAGAGCTTGATAACGTTAACCTGATGAGACATAGAATAGAGCATGCATCCCTGCTTCCACCAGAAGTAGTTAGCGAAGTATTAAGGTTAGGGTTAGTGCTAACTATTCAGCCATCATTTACAGTATCGGATTTCTGGATTGTTGATAGATTAGGTGTTGAGAGGGTTAAGTATGTTTATTTATCTAATAGTCTTATTAGTAGGGGTGTTAAGATTGCTGGAGGATCTGATTGTCCTGTTGAAAACATGTCACCACTATACCAAATATACTCTGCAGTAACTAGGGGGAAGTATGAGGGATTAGAGCTATATAAGTATACCGGAATTGAATGCGTTTCTGTATTGGATGCTATTAAGCTGTTTACATTAGATGCTGCGTATGCAGGCTTTGAGGAAGAAATTAAGGGATCAATAGAGCCTGGAAAACTTGCAGATATTGTTGTTCTATCAGAAAATCCGTTAACTATTGATCCTGAAAGAATTAAGGATATAAGGGTATGTATTACGATAGTTGATGGTGATGTTAAGTATTTATGCCTGTAGCTATGTGGAGTTATAGCTTTTCTCTAATAAATCTTGAAATACTTGAGAACGATAATCCCTCAATTCTAAATTTTCTTCTAACTTCTTTAATACTTTCCCCAATTACTTCAATATTGTTAAGATCGCCAGTACCAAGCCCTATCTCATGTGCTTTCTTAATGTATTCTATATTCATTGGATTAAAACCCATAATTGCTGCACAAACAGCATCAACCGCTATTAAATCATTACCAGCAATAATAACTCCCATTTTAACAGGTGTTGAACCAATCTCCCCTCCTTCACCTGCAATAATTCCATCAACAACAGCAAATCTAGGATTTAGAATTCTAAGCAAATCAATAAGTTTTTCATGAATATTGCTATGCATAATTCCCTTATTGTGCAGGGTTCCCATAAGATTCTTAACACTTAAAGTAACTGTTGCTAGGCGGTGAACTTTAAGCTTAGGAATACTAACTATAGCATTACATGAAAGTGCTGTTTTAGCTATTTTGACGCTTTTCAGCTCTAAAGCATTTGGGAGTTTAACCTCAACATAGTCGTCAAGGTTAAGATTAACAATTTTAAAGCCATGCTTAGCTGCAAAATCTCTTAATCCAAGTAGTTTAAATGCTTTATCGGCAGTATCAGGACCCAGCCCTCCTTCACCAATTGTTATATCATGTACTCCATGGTTTAGAAGATATGTGGATACTGCTTCAACAACCTTTGGGTCAGTAACCTCTCCATACTCAGGCTTATTTGCAACAATATAGTTGGGCTTAACTAAAACTCTATCATTACTGCTAAAAAACATATGTGCTCTAATTAGATCTAAAGCCTTATAAGTTGTTTCTAACGGGTCTTCGCCTTTAACTAACGAAACTCTAGCCATGTTTTAAAACTAGATTAACAAATATAAATACTCTTAGCTAAACCAATATTTAATTCTAAATATTCAAATAATGCTAAACAGTATTTTTCTCTCGAAAAGTCTAGTAGCTTCCCTAATTTTCTCTAATGTTGCTAGTTTAAGTTTAGCTATCTCACTTACTAAGTCTACTAGATTAGCTTTAACTTCACGTGATAGATGTGACAGGTCTTCATTAACTACTTTCTCTATTTCCTCTCGAAATTCATAGCTGGCTTTAAACGGGAATATAAATGCTAAATCCTTTAATAGCGATGCTAAATGTACTTGAGCTAACTTATGGTTTTCTCTTACAATTGGCCAGAGAGCCCTCTGGCTACTCATTTCTTTGTAAACTATGCTCTTAAAGAAAGCTAGCTGATCCTCAATAAATCCCTTCCTAAATAAAAGATTAGAGACTTCAAGATCCTTTATAGCTACTGTAATGATGTAGAATGTTTCAGGTAGTATTTTAGAGTTTGGTGGTTGTGTAATTATGTAGTATTCAAGTTCGCCGTGGAGTACCGCATGTCCAATCTCATGTCTTAAACATCCCAATCCAGCTTTCTCACCCAGAATTTCTAAAGTTTCAGCAGCATATAGTATTCTAGGAGCTCCAGTCCAAGCATCATGAAATGCATAGAAGTCTTCACTTAACCCCCATGTAGAAACTCCGTATTTAAGTTCTTCGCTTACAGCATAGCTTCTCATTGATGATAAGCTTTTAAATATGTAGAAATATACTAGTGGAGGTTTATATTCTACTCTTAATAGGAGATCTTTAACAGTATCTTTAAGTTTCTCCTCCTTATTAACATCTACTCCGAAGCTTCTAGTAATTATCTTAGTCATAGTTATTTAATAATCAGTTATAATGTAAATTTTGAAATGGGTTAAATAGTTTAACGTTAAATTCAGCATATTACTGTACTGGTTTTGAAAGATTAATCAGTTCTCTATACTGTAATAGACCTTAATACTGGCTTAATGCTGTTTAGAGCTTGATGATGTGGAGTATTAGTTAGCTGGGTTGAAAATAGTTGGGCTTTAACTATTGGAGACATTAACCCCCGCCTATAATAGGCATGAAAACAACAGTATCTTCATCTTTAACATAGTCATTCCAATTAGCTAATTTACCATTTACTAAGGCTATGATTCGCTCCCTATCCTTTACAGGTAGAAGCTCATAAACCTTTACGTCCTCCTCAAGCTTTATATTGACTTCAGAAACACCAGCTATGGATGCTATATAACCAATATACTTAATTTTCACCATAACTGCATTGTATTTATTAGGTTGGAATTTAAACCTTTTGATTAATGCTGAAGTCATCAAGCTAGGTTATTATTAAGTATACATAAGGTTATTTTGGTATTCCTATATGGAATATCAAAATAATGAGTATAATAAAGTGTTTATTCTGTTGCTACATCTAAATTAATGAGTAATTGTAAATTTACAGCTTCATTAATAGCTCGATAGGTAAATTAGTGTTTCCAGATGATTTTATGTTAGGTTAACAAATACTTAGAAGGCTTGATGAGTTTTGTTTAAGTGGGATAAATAACAGGATTAGTATTCAATGTATTCTTTACTTTTAGTTATGAAGCTTAAAGTCGGTGTAAGGGATGAATCAATACAGCAGTTTATGGTGTTAGATTTACTATTTTCTCAAGTTTTTCAATTGTATAGTCTAATCCCAGCTGTTTTAGTGTGGTTTTTCTAGGTATTCCGTTTTCATCCCATCCTCTTATCTCATAGTACCATGATAATAGCTTACTGTATGCGTCTCTATCTAGCTTTTGCCCTTTAAACGGTCCTTTTGTTAGTGGGTTATTAAACCATCTTTGCGGTGGCCAATCCATCTCCCTCCTCCATCCACCCATTTCCCTTATCCAGAATGCTCTTATTAAATTATATATTCGATCAGCTATTACGTATAGATCATCTATTGTAAATGTTACTCCTGTTGCAGCTTTAAGGTATTTAAGATACCATTCAAGCTCAAATCCAAGCTCAATCCATGGAAATCTACATAAGGTTAAGCTTTCAAAAATTCCCCCTCTTATTCTTTGAAGCTCAACAACCTTCTCAGCTTTACTTCTATTTACTCCAAACCTATCTGTTTTAACCTCCCATGATATGACCCAAGAGTCTTTATGATGTGCACCTATTGGTGAAGTTGCATATGCTAAAGCCATAGCTATAGCTGTATGACAATTATATGCTGAAACTTCAAGCCCCTTAACATGCATAGCCCATTCATAAGATTCTACACCGATTTTTTCTGAGGCTTTTTTAACTCCTTCAGCTAGCAAGTCCCCAATATCTTCTCTATTAACTATTTTAATTATAAGCTCTCTTGCAGCCTTATAGTCTCCCCACTCAATTCTTTCACTTATCAGCCTTCTCTCAGAGGCCTCCATAGCAAATCCTATAACGTTTCCTATAGATATTGTATCAACACCATACTCATCTGCAAGTCTGTTAAGTGTTGATACTAGATTTAAATCTCCAACTCCGATGTTTGATCCAAGCATAGCTACATTCTCATAGTCAAGCTCAACCTGTCTATCCTCAAAATCCCTTACAACATTTCCACAAATCATATTACAGTATGGGCATCCTCTCTGTGAAATCTTTATTTTCTCCATTGAGTAGCCATCAATGTTTTTAGCATAGTCGAAAACTCCTTCTCTAAAGTTATAGGTTGGTAATACTGAGTTTTCCTGACTCCACTCTATAGTCATCATTGTACCCTGCCTACGCCAGAACTCATACCCCTCTCTACTCTTTATGCTTGTATATCCATCTGCTCCAAGCTTCTTCAAATCATCAATATTAGCAACAGATATATCCTTATTACCCCTTATAGCTATTGCTTTAAGCTTCTTGGAGCCCATAACAGCCCCAATTCCAGGTCTACCTCCAGCCCTACCCTCCTGCGATAGTATATTAGCGTATTTAACGAGGTTTTCGCCAGCTGGGCCAATAGTTAATACACCTATGTTTTTACCATGTTTTTGTTTAAGTTTTTTCTCACATTCAAAGGTTGTTAAACCCCACAAATCATCAGCATTAACAATTTCAACAAAGTCATCCTCTATGTTTATGTAGCATGGCTTTTCAGCCTTTCCATCAATAACAATAGCATCATAACCCGCCTTTCTAAGCTCTACAGCAGCTATACTTCCAAGGTTTCCATCACCATATCCACCAGTTAATGGGCTTTTTGATGCAACAACGATCTTGCCACTACTGGGAATAGGTAAACCAGTAAGAGGACCTGTAGCGAGAACAAGCTTATTCTCAGGTGATAATGGATCAATACCTGGCGTTAACTCATCCCATAATATCTTTACTGCAAATCCTCTACCGCCTAGAAAACTTAATGCAAATTCGGAGTTAAATTTTTGAGTTGAAATCTTATTTGAGGATAGGTTTACTCTTAGAATTTTCCCATTCCATCCAAACATGAAATCACCATTCAAATTTAGATTCCAAATATATAAACTATTAGGTAATTTGAAGAGGCTCTGTAAAGTTAGGCGTTAAGTTTTATGAGCTTATCGTCCGTCAAATGTAGATGTTACTCCACTTTATCGAGATATTTAATTTGAATAGTGATCTTAGCATAGCTGAATTAGAACTATTTCTAGAAGATGATTAAGCTTTATAGCGTAAAGGCATTGTCTACTAGTGGATTGATTACGTTATGATTTATTCTAAACTTTATTGATTGTAAATTTATAAGTTTGCAGTTTTAGAAACTGTTATGAGAATTAGAGCTATTACTCTATTTGTGGATTATGGTAAGTATGGCTTGGATTTATCGTCTTTAGCTAGATTGTTTTATAGTGAATCCATTAAATCCTCTTTAAGCCACAATATTGATATTTGGACCTGGAGGATTGCTTTAAGCCCAATTAGGGTAGATACACTTGCAGATGTAGCTAGTAGTGTTGAGTCTATTCCTAAAGAGATAAACTACATAGCAATTCCACTAGAGGGTTTAAGTATAGGTGATGTAGATAAAATTATAAATATACTTACTAATACAAGCCGTGTATTTCTATCTATTCATGGGGGTGAAAGAGAATATTCCATATTTATTCAAGTTTTAATGAAGCTTTCGTTAAATCCCCAATTATGTACACGTATAGCGTTTGCTATTGATAAGCCTGTGTTAACACCATACTTTCCATTAGCCTCATCTCCTGAAGGCGGATTTGGTGTTGCATCCGCTCTCTTATATGTTAATGATCTCATAAATACTCAGGATTTAAGCCGAAAAATTAGTGAGATATTTCTGAAGGCTTATAGCTTAGTTGATGAAGTTTCACTTAAGCTCAATGCTGAATGCTACGGTGTTGATCTTTCATTATCTCCATGGATGGAGGAGAGTGTAGCTGTACTTATTGAAAGGATTAAGGGTAAACCATTTAATGAGGTTGGTACTTATAAAGCCATATTTAATCTTAACTGTTTAATTAAGACTGTTTCCAACAGGTCCAGATGTGTAGGGTTTAATGAGGTTATGCTGCCCTACGCTGAGGATTCACTATTAATGAGTCTTGGTGAAAGAGGTTTACTTAATGTTTATGACTTAATCTCTCTAGCATCTGTTTGTGTTGCTGGATTAGATATGGTTGTAGTTCCATATGAAGGGCTTGAAGATATGCTTTGGGATGCCTATGCAGTGTTGAAAAGTAAGAATCAGCCATCGGGGGTAAGAGCAATTCCTGTTAAAGCTAATCCTGGAGATAGGGTTAATCTTGGAAGATTTGGTGAAGTTCCTGTTATGATGGTGAAGAATGCTATTAATATGTGTTGTCTATGTTAAAGATTGTTGATAAGTATTTAGAGATGGATAACGTAAATCTCTATGAGCTGGCTAAATCATACGGTACCCCGATTGTAGTGTTTTCTGAGCGTAGAATATTAGAAAACCTAAAATCAGTTAATGACTTAAAAAACATTTATAGTAAGCTTGAAATATACTATGCTGTTAAAGCATGTTCTAATATAAGTATTCTTAAAATTATTAGAGGTGCGGATTTAGGAGTTGAGGTAAGCTCTATAGGTGAGCTTTTTAAAGCATGTGTAGCTGGATTTAAGGCGGATAATATAATATTTAACGGTCCTGCTAAAAAACTTAAGGAGATTGAATTAGCTGTAAGGCTTGGAGTTAAATGTATTAATGTTGACTCCATGTCGGAGTTGATAAAGATATCTCATACAGCTAATAGACTAGGCAAACCCGTAAATATTGCCTTACGTGTAGATGTACCTGTTAGGAGTAACGGTATTGCTATTAAGAGTGCAGGTACGAAGTTCGGTGTTGATGTAAAGGATATTGATAGCCTTATAGACTTCATACTGAAATCTAAATATCTAAATCTTACTGGTTTACATGTACATATAGGTAGCCAGAATACATGTCTAGAATCATGGATTAGATCTGCTGAATTTCTTTCATCAATATATAGCATGATTGAAGGTAGGGGAATTAGACTTCAACATATAAACCTGGGCGGTGGATTACCTGTAGATTATGCTCATAACGCTCAAGATATATCTCCCATCTTTAAACCTCTAATATCTGATTATGAAATAGTTAATTCAGTAGCTAATACTTTAAGGAGAAGTATTGGTGATGTTGAGATATATCTTGAGCCTGGAAGAAGAATTATTGCAAATACTTCTATTCTTCTATCATCTATTGAAGCTATTAAATTGAAAAATGGTGAGAGATGGATAATCATAGATGCTGGATGGAATATTTTGAATAGTGTTAGGGTTTTAAGATGGTACTATGAGGTAACTTCAGTAAATAAAGCTAATGCTGAAGAGTTTAGTAGCTACAGGATTGGGGGGCCACTTTGTGATGGTAATGATGTATTCCATGATCTTCAAGGAGAATCTCAAGGTAATCCTATTCTTCCCAAGTATAGGCTACTACCTAAATATCTTGAGGTTGGTGATGTTATTGCTATTCTTGATGTTGGCGCTTATCTTCTTGACTTAATGAATAATTTTAACGGTTATCTTAAACCTGAAGTCTTAATGATTAAGCTAAACCGTGATGTAGTATCTATAAGAAGTAGGGAGAAACTTATAGATCTTGTAGCGGGTGAGGTTGATGCTGAAGGACTTAAGGAAGCTTATAAGGTTTTAGAGATGCTGATTAGCTATGAGAAGAGTTAATCCAATACTAGCAGCAATACTTAACTTTATAGTTCCTGGATTAGGATTCATATATATTGGGAAACGCTTATTTACAGCTGTTGGTTTAATACTTATCAGTATATCGATTATTGGAGCTATGTTTAATTCTGAAAGTTTAACGGTTACTGATTTAATTGTTTCTATCACGTATAGTGTTATTATGGCTCTACTTGCATACATAGCTGCTAAGAAAGTAAATATGGAGCAGCTGAATCGATTTGTATTTGTAAGTAGGAGGTCTTTAAGAAGATATTCGTCAATACCTCCACCACCAGGAGTCTACATAGTTTACTGTAGACAGTGTGGATATCCAAATCCGCCGGATACAGGTAGTGTATGTATTAAATGTGGTGGAAAACTGTTTGAGTATTAGATGTATATATTGGATTTTGAGTCTTTATCATAACCATTTAATCCAAGTATTTTACATAGTGTATTCGTTATTTTATCAAGCTTCTCACAGACTTTATCTAGAATATCTGTTTGCTTCTCAACTATGCTGCTATATTTCTCTAAAGTATTTAGTAAAGCCTCAAGATCGATTTTGATTTGAACTATTTCCTCTTTAAGCTCAGCGATAGATTCATTATTTTCCCTATTCAAATTATCCCTCTTAAGCATTAGCAATCTCCCTAATTAATCTTTCGTAATTGTTTTCTTCTAGTGATATATTAGCATCTATAGGTATTCCTCCTATAGAGCCTACTATAAGTTCCTCAAAGGCTTCTTCATCACTCCAATATATTAAACCCACAGGTATCTTACTTGATGTTAAAAGTATTTTGAATGCTTCAAGCCTACTTGATGGATTGTGGTTTATCTGCTCAATATCTAAGATGTTTTTTCTAAACCATTCGTAAGTATTTAATCTATTGAATGTTACGCATGGGCTTAGAACATCTATTAAAGCATATCCTCTATGTCTCAATCCCCCCTCTATAAGCCTTACTAGTTGATCTATATTTCCTGAAAACCCTCTTGCAATATATGTTGCACCAGCGGATAGAGCTAGTAGAGCTCCATCTATTGGTTTCTCCATAGTTCCCTTAGGGCTTGTTGATGATATAAATCCCCTAACTGATGTTGGACTATATTGTCCCTTAGTTAATCCATATACTTGATTATTCATTACAATATGTGTTATTCCAATGTTTCTCCTAGCTGCATGTATAAAATGGCTCATACCTATAGCGTAGGTATCCCCATCCCCGTTTGCAACTATAACTTTAAGCCTCGGGTTTGCTAGCTTTATTCCTACAGCAGCTGGAAGTGCTCTTCCATGTATTCCATGGAAGCCGTAGGATTTAAAGAAATCTGTAAATCTACTTGAGCATCCAATACCGGTTACAAGCACTACTTCCTCCGGCTTTAAGCCAACTCTTACTACAGCTCTTCTAAGTGCTGTTAAAACAGCATAGTGGCCACATCCAGGACACCATATTGGATTTTTAAGAATGAATTCTTTCTCATCAATCATCTCCAACCACCTTCATGATATCTATTGGTCTAAAGGCTCTACCATCATATTTCAGTATCTTATTAGTATTAACGCCGGTAGCCCATCTAACTAGTTCGCTAAGCTGTCCTTGAGCATTATGTTCAACAACATATACTCTGTCAACATCATGTATGAATTTATTAACGTCTTCTGAGGGGAATGGCCATAAATATCTTAACTGTAAATACTTTGCTTTAGGCTCCTTAATGTTAAGTCTTTCAACTACTTCAAGAATAACTCCATGAACTGAGCCGTAGCCTATAAATGCTATTTTAGCATTTTTACATCCATAGATTTTATGTGGAAAATTTTCTTCAAGAATTTTCTTAGCTACTTCCAACTTCTTTAGTCTCTTATTAACCATAGATTCCCTAATCCATGGATTCTCAGCTGTATGTCCCTTTTCATCATGTTCATTACTATTAGCTAAGTATATTCCACCCTTAACTAGAGGTATTGTTCTGGGAGATATTCCATCATCTGTTATTTCATATCTTTTATAATCGCCAATAACCTCACTTACAATAAGCTTACCTCTATCAATCCTAATTCTTGAGAGATCTATTGTATTGACTGTTTCCCTATTTTGAGCTATGAATTGATCTATAAGGATTATTACTGGACACTGAATTTTTTCAGCTAGATTAAATGCTTCAGTAGTCATGTAGAAAGCCTCTTCAACAGTTCCTGGTGTAAGAACGATTCTTGGGAACTCGCCATGACCACTAAATAGTGCCTGAAGAGTGTCTGATTGCTCCATCTTTGTCGCAATTCCTGTACTTGGACCTGCTCTCTGCACATAAACGATCACTATAGGCAGCTCAATCATTCCTGCAAGTGATAGTGATTCAGCCATTAGTGAAAATCCTGGACCTGATGTAGCTGTCATAGCTCTTAACCCAGCATATGATGCTCCAATAGCCATGTTTATAGCTGCAATCTCATCCTCTACTTGAATAGCTACACCCTGATATTTCGGCATATGCGTTATAAGTAGCTCCATTATTTCAGTTGCAGGTGTTATAGGATATCCAGCGTAAAACCTACAGCCGGAAATTATAGCTCCTATAGCTATAGCTTCATTACCACTAAGTAAGAATCCCCCTCCACCTATAGCCCCACCAACTTCTTCTCTAATCTTAATGTTTTCTATAGCATGTTCTCTACCGATCTTGTATGCTTTAACGTTTTTATCCATGATCTCTCCACTTCTCCTCATGAATGTCTCCATTAATACGTTGAGAACATGTTTCTCATCAATACCTAAAATATAGGTTAAAGCGCCGAGTGCAATAGTGTTTTTAAAGAGTTCACTACCTAAATTGTTAATAGACATTTTCTTAAACGGTATACCGTAGCTTTTAATGCCTATATCTTTAATATCTCTTATTGAGTTATCATACATTATTACTGTGCTACTGCTAAAATATCTCTTAAGATATTCCACAGCTTCAAATTCAAACGCTACAAGGTAATCTATAAAATCCTTAACCGCATATATAGGCTTATCTGAGGCTCTTACTGAGTAGTATGTTGGTAATCCACGGATATTGCTTGGAAAATCTCTATATGTTAATACATTATAACCAATAAGTCTAAATGTTTTTGCTAATATATCCCCTATTAAGAAACTTCCATCACCAGCCCTACCCCCTATAGTAATAAATAAGTCTAAACTCATAGTAGTAGGAGAGTTAATGCTTTCCAAACTATAAACTTTTCTACTAAGTGGAAAGTTGTACTTTTCTCTATGAATTTGAAGAAACAATTTCTACTGTTTATGTGTATAACACTATGTATCCAATGTACATTTGTATAACCTATACTTAGCAGTGTTTGAGTATACCTATTATTAGACTAGTAAATTGGTCTATAACTTCTTCCTAATATATCTTCCAGTTAGATTGATTTTGAAGCCGCATTTAGGACATTTATTATCTATAACTTCGTATTTTACGATTCTGAATCCATATCTCTTAATTAATGTATAGTTGCAGTTTGGACAGTAAGTATTCTCGTAGGGGCTTCCTGGAACATTTCCAATGTATGGATAGTGTACTCCAGCCTTCTTAGCTATTCTATATGCTTTCTCTAACGTTTCTATTTTTGTAGGTGGATTGTGGAATCTATATGCTGGGAAATATCTTGTAAAGTGTATTGGTGTTTCTGAGCCTGCCTCCTTTACATGTCTCTCAACAACTTCACGTATACATGTCTCATCATCGTTAACACCTGTAACTATTAGGTTAACAACCTCGACATGTAGCCCCATATTTCTAGCTTCCCTAATGTTCCTCCATACAACATCTATATCGCATCCACCAATATAGCTTCTATAAACTTCCTTATCTCCTTTAACATCTATTTTAAGCCCTGTTAATCCGGATTCCGCCAACATTCTTAATGCTTCAAGAGTCATGTATCCGTTTGAAACATAGCAGCAGTAAAGTCCTTTCCTACTGCCAATTCTAAAAACATCTATAGAGTACTCGAAGAGCATTGTAGGTTCATTAAAGCTTACACATAAACCCTCATCACCATACTTTAAGGCAAGATTAACTATTTCATAGGGCTCTATGTAGTTTACATATTTGATATTTGGTTTAGCTCTAGATAAGTTGCTGTTCTGACACCATGGACAGTTAAAATTGCATGACCATGTTGAAAAGGTTAGGGATGTTGAGCCTGGCCAGTAGTGATAAAATGGTTTAATTTCTATAGGCCTACTTTCTAAACCGCTAATATCCCCATATACAATGGTATGTAGATCTCCATTAATGTTTATCTTAGTTCCACACCATCCATAGCTACCTACTGGAATTACGCATTTCCTCTCACAGGTATTACATTGAACACTATCATTAACTTTAGTATAGAGTAGAGCCTTCTTAACTGTAGGACTATTTAGTATTTTCTCCACAGTTATTAAGTTTCTATAGTATTATTTAGGCTTTTGGCTTCTGTTAATCCATGTAGAGTATGCATTATCAAAACCGTAAATCTCAACATCCTTAATGAATTTAACATGTTCTCCAACAAGATTCTCTATTAATTCATCATCTAATCCTTCTCCACTCACTATTTTTTCTCTGGCTAGATTAAGCAAGTTATCTAATGGTAGGCTTCCTTTTTTAAGATCTATGACGTTTATATCGATGTTTGTTTTTAAATAATCAAAAAGCTCATAGTATGGATCTAAACATACATCAACATCGCCGCATTTACTAACAATGTATTCAGCATCTTTCTCAGCATATCCTCTATATAGCTCAATATACTCCATAATGATGCTTCTCCAACTCCTCACATCAACCTTATCCTTAATTCTAACTTTTAAAAGCTCCCTTAAGGTTTTCCAAGTTAATAGGTTAAGTTTTCTAGAAAGTTCATCATTTACAAAACAGTAAATACCTTGATGGTGCCGAGTTTTTAGTACAATATGCTTAGCTAAAGGCTCTGTAAATCTAAGCCATAGTTTAAACTCTTGGTCCATAATCCTACCTAATATTCTTGGATCTCTTGAAATAGCAGCATCCCTAATTATGTTTTCAAACTTTCTAGGTAGGTTTATGAAGATATTATCATACTCTATTGATGTTAAACATTTAGTAAGATTCTTTCCACATTCTCTACTTCTATCAGTTATAAAGACATGAAGTAAACTCATTCTAAATACTTTTAGCTACACTATATTTAAATCTTAACATCATTAATGAAGCATTTAAATCCATTTAATGCTGTTTATCCATAGCTTCAGAATGTAGTTAGGTACTATTAGGTATAGTATCGTGTTTAATATATGGTTTAACCTTCATATTTATAATAAAACTGAGCCTGGCAACTTAACATATAAGTTGCCATATCTATAAACTAGGAGAGAAGCCTTAAAATCATAACCAAAATGCCCACTCATTATTTAGGAAAGTTTAAATATATCTCTTTAATGTAGTCCTCATGGCTAAGAAACATGTAGTCCCTGATTTTGTATTTAGATGTCCTATATGTGATTTAAGATTTAGAAAGTCTAGAGCTGTAGCTCAACATTTATTTATGAAGAGGGATCGTGAGCATATCGAATGGTTGAAGAAGAATAGCATTGACTACAATGAGAAAAACGAAGCTAAAAAGAGGGAGGCCATATTGAAGATTAAGAATGTTGTTGAGGGGAGCTCATTATTTAGAGTTTAGCATGTTAAATGAATTGCAAGAGCAATTTTCTTAGACTTCATTTTTAACTCATTATAAACCTTACATGCTTCAGCGCTTTTCTTAACTATAACATCAATACCTGCATCTTTAAGAGCCTTAACTACATCACTATCCACCCTCATTAATCCATTGTAGCCAGAGCCAATTACAAGTATTTCCGGTTTATCTTCTAGAACATCCTTGATATCCTCTATACTGAGGCGATGCCCCTCCATTCTCCACCAGTTATCTTTAATTTCCCCACTTTGAAAAACTATTAAGTCATGAACGTACTTTTTACCATTAATAATTATTTCGCCAAAACTGTAATGTTCAATCATAACCATATGGTAACCACACCATAGTTTAATATTTCTAAATCTATATTAGGTCTAGATATGTTTGCTGCGATTTAAGGTTTTGTTTTATGCTTTTAGCTTTTTCAGTTGCTAATATATGTGCATTGTAAATAGGTTCAGGTAGATTATGTCCCCTCATAAGTTCCTTAACTATTCTAATAGATTCCTCAAGACTTATCATGTGTCCGACGCTGATGTAGATTTTAAATGCCCCCATCTTTAAGGATGCTCCTATTACTTCTTCTCCATTAATTACTTGACATAGGCTTTCCTCGATTTTAACCTCTTGACCGTAAAGTCTTCTTCTAGCTATACCTATTGTTGGTTTGTTAGAGAGTATCCCGATATGGCATGCAATACCAAATCTACGTGGATGAGCTAATCCCTGTCCATTGACGAGGATGACATCAAAGCTTTTCTTAACGTTTTTTAATGCTCCATACATGCATGGAAACTCCCTGAAAGCAAGTAGTCCGGGTATATATGGGACTTTAACATCTAGAATCTTAATACCAGTATCAATAATGTTATTGTCTCTATCCATAATTACAGCTGCTCCAATACCTTTACCATTACTGTAGGCTACATCTAATCCTACAACATGCTTAAAGTCTTTAACCTTATACTCTTTAATAACCTTATCTGCAAGTTTTATCTGTGCGTTTTTAGCTTTTTCAATTGAGAAGTACATAGAGATATGTTGTAGCAGCTAAATTACTTAGTCTTAAACCGTAATTATCTTTCAGGATCTCTAATTCCCTGTTCTGTTATTGAGAATACTGCTTCAGCTTCTGGTAGGCATGGTGAATCTGTAACTTTAGCTATTCTTAGATTTCCCTTACTCTTTCTTAAATATATTCTATGGGTTGATGCATGGCTTAATATATGTCCTCCTACAGGTGCTGTTGCATCACCCCAGAACACATCTGGTCTCGCCATAACCTGATTTGTTACATATACTGCTATATTGTATGCTCCAGCTATTCTGTTAAGCTCATGCATATGTCTATTAAGTTTCTGCTGCCTCATAGCTAGGCTTTCCCTACCTGGATATTCAGATCTAAAATGTCCTGTAACACTATCTATAACTACAAGCTTAATATCTTCTTTTTGAAGAAGGTCTTTAACCTGTCCAGCAAGCAGCATTTGATGATCACTATTATATGCTCTAGCGTAAACTATGTTTCTAAGAGTCTTCATAGGATCTAAATCGAAAGATTTCGCTATCTGCATTATTCTTTCAGGTCTAAAGGTCCCCTCAGAATCTATATATAATGCCTTACCATTTATCCCCCCTCTTTCCGGAGGTAGCTGAACTGTAACGCAGAGCTGATGGGCTATTTGAGTTTTTCCCGTACCATACTCACCATAAAACTCCGTAACACTACCTGTTTCAATACCTCCCCCCAGCAGGCTATCTAGATTTTTTGATCCTGTTGAAATCCTCATTATTTGGCTTCTTTTCTGTAAGAGCTCCTCCGCCGTCATGAATGTAATTTCAAGCTTCTCTCTTGCTGAAGCAATTATTTTTGCAGCTATAGATTCTGGAATATCTGCTGATGCTGCAAGCTCTCTTACTGATGCTACAGCTATAGATTCATATGTAGTGTATCCAGCATCTTTAAGTTTTTGAGCTGTTGATGGTCCAACACCATCAAGCTCAGTTAAATCAACTTCAGCCATCAATAAAATAAGTGGCTTAGAGATATAAAGCTAACGCATAAAATTTGTAGCTAGTAATGTATGTTCTTACAGTTCATGTATATAGTGTTTAGAAGCATCTAAATGTAAAAATTATTATTTATTTACCACTCTTCCTCCCATTCTTCCTCTTCCCATTCTTCCTCTTCCCATTCCTCCGGCTCTTCCTCCCATTCTTCCTCTTCAAACAATACTATACACCCCACTAGATTATCCAATAGGAGCTTTTCAGGAGGTTTATAAACTTTTCTCTACTAGTGTAGGGTCAATTGTTGATGGGATGATGTATGCTCTAGGGCAGCATAGATGTTCACATGATATATAACGCATAGTTTAAAAGTAAAAAATGCTGTGTTTAGTAGAGGCTTACTATAAGCCTCAGATAAATGCTGGAAGACCAATGCTTCAGCTGTGGTAGCTTATAGTTGTTAATTATTCATGTATGGTTCTGAATGTATTGTTATTTCTGAGTTACGTATTTTCCTCCTAATATCTCTCTCTATTTTTGTAGTTATGCTATGTGCTTCGCTGAGTTTAAGATTGCTGTTGAGGGAACATGATATGTTGATGTATCTTCTTCCCATATATGTAAATGCTGTTATTCTATCTATTCTTCTTACTTCAGAATGTCTTAAAATCATCTCTCTAATAGCCTCCACTAGTCCTAAATCCTCCTTTACATTATCCTCCCTAAAAACCCTGTTAATACTAGGCTCAAGATGTATTGTTACTGTTGATATTTTATCTATGTATTCACGTATCCTCCTCTCTATTGCTTCAGCTTTTTCATGTGCTTTTTCAAGAGGTATTTCAGGATCAAGCTCAACATGAAGGCTTACATGCATTCCTCCACCTGTACATATAGTCTTTATGCTATGTACTCCCCTAACTTCATCATGCTCTAAAGCTGCATTTTTAATTTTTAATATTATGTCTTCAACATCCTTAGGCTCCATATGTATCGTTACTTCAGCTTCTCCTAGAACCTTCCTAATAGACTCCTCTATCCTCATACTTACTTCATGAGCCTTCTCAAACGTTAATCCACTTCTTAAGGTAACTACTGCCTCGATGAAGTGCTTAGACGCTATTTTCCTTATCTTTAAGCTTTTAAGCTCAACGATATTGCTGTCTCTAAGTATTGTTGATAGTGTCTTTCTATATGTTGATTTAGGTACTGTATCAGATAGGTCGAGGATCGTAGACCATACAAGCCTTAAGCTAGCAAACGATAGGAGAATTGATAAAATCAATCCAGCAGCAGCATCACCGATTTTTAAGTCATAGTTTATAAGGATTAAGCCTATAAAGGCTATAGCTGTTGAGGATAGGTCAGATAATGCATGGAGAAAATCCGCCTTGATAGTGTAGCTTTCACGAAACCTTCTCGGATTTAGTATAAATATCCTAAATAAATGTATGAGGAAAGCATATAGAACAGCGCTAAATCCTAAAAATCCCGGCTCCAAAGGCTTAACCCCCATCATAATTCTCTCTAATGCCTTAAAACCTATATTTACTGCAACTATTAAAAGTATAATTCCCCCGATAAATCCCCCTATAGCCTCATATTTCCCATGGCCGTAGGAATGGTTTTCATCTGCTGGTCTTAGGCTTACTTTTGCTGTTATAACGAGTATAAGAGTTACGAATGCATCAAAAAATGCATGCATTGCATCACTAATTAACGCTAGACTATCCAGTAGAAATCCTGATGTAAACTCAATAATTACAACAGTAGAGACTGCTAGAAATGATATTTTAAGAGCTTCCTCCCTAGTTGTACTTAAATATTTACCCACACTACTTCAAGCTACGTCATAAAACCTGGATTTAAGCTTTACTATTATAGCGTTTCCACTCTTCCTCCTCCAGCCATTCAGGAACAATTACACCGTAAACAAACTGGTTTATAGTCATTCCCCTCTCCTCAGCAAGCTTTTTAAGCCTCTCATAAATACCTCTACTTACAGATATTTTCTCCCTTTCCTGATAAGGGTTAGCCTTATGGCTTCGATTAGGGTTTTCATATCTAACTACAATAGCTCCAGGATATGGTTGAACATATACAAGAGCTTGGTAGAAACTATATAAGCTATATAGAAACGCAAACATTGATAGGAAGAGTGTAAGAAGTATTAAGTTATAGTATACCTCCACCCCACTTATACCTAAAGCTTTACTAGCAGGATCCATTAACGCTATAAAGAGTAAAAGAGGTGGAACTATAAATAGTATCTTCCAGGGCTTTTCAAACGGTGTCTTTTTAAAGAATCTTGTAAAAAGTACTGCAAGAGTTATAACAGCAACTGATAAAGGAATTATTATAATTGTTAAAATAGTATCAATTGATATGATGGATTCAAACATACAACTGTTAAATATTAGTACTGCCTTATAAGTTTTTAAACATTTTTTCTTTACATTTTTAGGTTAAATTAATATAGTATGTATTTAGCTAAAAGTATATAGTAATAGTACTGATAGTATATATGGAGAAGTATACTTATATATTAGCCATGCTCTTCTAGGTGTTGGTGCTATTATAAATTTAATTATTAAGTATAGTAAAACTATACTTAATATTGAAGCTGAGAATGTATATATTGGGCTTACATATATACTTATAGTTAAGGTTAATACTATAAGTATTATGGATGAAGTAGTGATATGCCATTTAGCCTTACTTCTACTTACTATAGCTGGCAGCATTGGAATATTTACCTTCATGTAGTCTTTTGAGAAGGCGAAGGATAAAGCCCATAAATGTAGGATTCCCCAGCTCATAACTACTACTCCAAGCATAAATCCCTCAAAATCAAGTATTCCTCTACCTATCCACCATCCACCCCATACGGGACATGCTATGGATGGTAGAACAGTAACTATGTTTAGAGCTGTTCTTCTTTTAGCTATGATTGTATAGGCTACAATGTAGCTTAATAACCCTATAATGAGGAGTGAAAAAGCAATAGTACCTGCTGAATATGCAGCAACTAATGATATGAGTATTAGGGATAAGCTAAATGATAATGCTAGTTTAGGCTTAACCTTACCTGACGGTATTGGTCTTCTCATAGTTCTAGCCATTAACACATCAACATCCCTATCAAGATAGTTATTAAGAGCATTAGCACCACAAACACCGCAGAAAAGAGCTATAGCAGCCATAAACATTCCATAGCTTAGCGAAATGTGGAATCTTGAAGCTTTCAGATAAGCTATAACTGCAAGTGAAGCTATAGCTAAGAATACTCTTGGCTTACATAGATACCATAGATTTCTAGCAAGCTCCATAAGCTCCAAATTTGGAGCTTACTTATAACCATTAACTATATATATTATTTACTCTATATACTTCCAATTCTTGATTTTATTAGGCTATGATACGCTACTATTCTTGAAATCTGCTGTGGATACTTTAAGCTAAGCTTTGAAATTATCTCTAAGTATCCAGGCGCCTCAGCTATAATCTTTAAAATGTTAAGTAATGTTTCCTCACCACCTCTTCTACATGTTTTCTCAATTACAAGCCCTAAATCAAACATATGTATTTTAAAGAGCTGAGGTAAAGCTGCACCTATAAGAACTCCATCATCAAGGCTTAGTAGTGGAGGCACCCCCATACTAAACCTTCTGAAAGGGTCTGTAAGTTTTTCATATGCTGACCTTCTATAGCAGTGAACCTCAACATATATGTTTGGCTTAAACTTGTAGAGAAGCTTAATCAGTATTCTTCCAGCTTTTGTCTTATAGTATCTCCTACTTAAAGTACTTACATACTTTTCACCATGAGAAATACATGGAATAACAATAACTTCACCATAAACCTTTAAATCTACACGTTTAAGCCTATCCAGAATTGGACCTACAATCCTTCCTTCATTACCATGTAGACCACCAACAATAAGCTTTACTGTCTCACCATTGCCTGAAGCACATCTATAGATCTTCATTAATTAAAGATACTGGCTGCATTTATAAAAATTATCATTGGGAAAAGATGTGTCTAACTATTATTTAGTCTCTCATTAGGGACGTGGCAACTTAAGCTCACCTTCTTAGGTTGTTGTAGTATAGTATGAATAGTTTTATTATTAGGTTCCAGCATGTTATTGATCTTATGAATTTCTCACTTCTATTTATTGGGTTTGATGTTATGTTGTTGAAGAATGCCTTTGTTCTTTGTTGAATGATGAGTATACTGATTCTATTAGGCTTCTATCACCGAAAGGACTCTATATTGTATGTTAATCCCAGCTCCTCTAATTCTGTTAAGCCATGGAGCATTATCAACAATAAATATTGGTTTCCAACACAGTAG
>Ga0209183_1000101_pt1 | contig 40570 bp, 37 predicted proteins | sample LHCtaG_2_FD_184120 | JGI IMG/M metagenome (GOLD analysis project Ga0209183, IMG submission 184120) | Hot spring microbial communities from Little Hot Creek, USA to study Microbial Dark Matter (Phase II) - LHC4sed_replicate (SPAdes)... | ecosystem: Environmental > Aquatic > Thermal springs > Hot... | reverse complement strand
TACGTATCGACTTATGGCGATGATAGTAATCCTGGAAGCTTCGAGAAGCCTTGGAGGACTATATCTAGAGCCGTATCAGAGCTTCATCCGAGCGATACGTTATACTTGAGAGGAGGGATATATTATGTGGATGGGAGTATAGAGATAACCTGTTCAGGTCTTCCCGATAAGTATATAGTGATCGAAGGTTACCCTGGCGAGGTAGTGATATTATACGGTTCAGATAGGAATATACTAGATGGTAGAGTGGAGTGGATCGAGTATAGAGATGGAGTATACTTCGTAGAGGTCTATAAGGAGCCGATATATATCGCTCAGGGAGTAGAGAGACTCTACCGTTATGCATCTCTCGAAGATCTTCTAGCTGCGAAGATTGGATATAGAGGCGGCTGGTTCTATGATTCTTCGACGTATCGATTATACGTAGCTACACTCGACGGCATTCATCCATCTGAAGCTGAGCTGCATGTATCGTTTGTAGATCATCTGATACGTATATCCGGTAACTACGTAAGGATAGCTAACATCGAGATAGCGTATGCATCACGAGGGATAACCGTGAATAGTGGGTATGGAGGTTGTATAATCGAGGGATGCCATATACATAACGTTAACGTCGGTATCCTGCTCTCAAAATGCGTAGCAAATTGTATAGTCCAGCGTAATATTATCTGGGATACAGGGATAATCAAGTGGCTCTGGAATATGGTTAAAGGTACAGAGGCAGAAGGATCCGGTATATCCCTAAGCCATGCAGAACCTGGAATATCATAAGATTTAACAAGATCGAAGGATTGTTTAACGGTATAGTAGCATCTTCATGGGGGGATCTGTATAATACGACGACCATAAGGGATACAGATATACACGATAACTATATACTGAACGTGGGGGATGATGGATTAGAGCCAGAGGGGTCTGGAATAAACTTCAGAATATGGAGTAACTTTGTAGTAAACTCTTTATGTGCTATATCGCTAGCTCCGATAACCTATGGTCCTACATACGTCTTCAGAAACATCTGCGTAGACTTCCGCCTAATGGGTGTTAAATTGAATAGCGGATATGTATCGAGCGGATGGAAGTATTTATACCATAACACTTTCTATTCATCGATAACCCAGCCTTCACCTGAATGGAGACAAACCCCCATGGGTATAGGGGATACAAGCGCTAAATTCTCACGTCTAATCACACGTAACAATATATTCCATCTATCATCAGATAACTATGTATTAGCGGATCTCGTATATGATGAGAGTAGCTATGACTATGATAACATGTATATAACCGGACTTCACTCAAAATTCGTAACGATAAAAGGAATAGATTATACCTTATATACACTCAAAACTTTATTGAATCTAGAGAGGAACGGTATCTCTGCAGATAGCTATTTCACCTCACCCGATAGAATGAATTTCAAGTTAACTTCGAATAGCCCATGCATAGATGCAGGCGTATACATACAGAATTTTAACGATAACTATCACGGTAATGCACCGGATATAGGAGCTATCGAATATGAAACTTAGATGTAACTAAGCTGTATATCGATGTAATTAGAATTTAAGCTCGCTACATATCTTCCAATAGATTTAGTGCTTCATCTAGAGTTACGAAACTAGGATTATGTTTCAGCATACTTTCCATAAATATTTTAGATAATTTAGCGTTAACTTTTCTGCTATTAGATAATAAAGAATAGTTATCCAATCTTTCGAATAAATTAGACTTAAATGTAAGCATAACTTTATCTGTTTAGGTAAATCTTCTTTATGTTTAAAAACCATAAAATCTATCTAATTTTTATTCTCAGCTTTAATTTAACAGTTTAAAATCACAATTTACAGATACCTCATCGGTATGTGTATACTCTAATTCTCAAGTAGATATGATAGAGGCTATCCGATAGTAGATTAGAAAGCTTACTGAATACATGCCCCTAACTGACGTAATACGGTATTTAGGAGCAGTTTAATAAGCTAAAGCACCACAACACATATAAGGAACGTTATGTATTAATCCTTTCGATAGGTGGCGTTATGAAAGCTATCATCATAGCTATACATAAGGATTATATTTTCAATGTAGAAAGACCTTTATCTTTAGTTAAGCTTTATAGTGTTCCGTTAATAGTTAGAATGATTTATTCTCTTAAATCAGCTGGCATAACAGATATCCTTATATTAATAGAATTTAAGGGGAAACAAATATTAGAATTAATTGGGGATGGAAGAGATATCGGTATGGAAATTCAGTATATAGAATATTCAGCAGATGCTGATATATCACCAACTATTCCAGATAGATTCTTAAAAGAAGATTTACTTATAGTTTATGATAATGTGGTTTTTGATACTGAGTTTGTAAGGATTGCAATAGAAACTATGGGATCATCGACATTTTATCTTGAAGGTAAACCTATTGGAGTCTATAAATTAGATAGAGAACTTTTAATGAATATCTGCATGAAATATCATTGTATGTACGTTAGAGAGTTACTACACTATATAGAAAAATCTAGTGATCTAGCTATCATCGACGTATCTACATATCTAGTAGAAAGTGTAGAATTGAAGCGTAAAGTTACTCCAATATGTATTAAGATTATAGATAAAGATTCGTTAAAATATGCTAAAAAAGCTATTATTTCAAGAATTCAGAAGGGCCTACATTTTACAGCTTATATAAATAAGCCCTTAGAGGACTATATCGTATATCGTATAGGAGATATACCTTGGATCACTCCTAATAGGATCACTATTTTTGCGAATATAGCTGCTTTCATCGTTGCTATGCTCTTCCTATACTGGGATCTTTTGCCTACGAGTATACTGGCTTATCTCGTTGGTATAGTGGATGGAATAGATGGGAAGCTAGCTAGAGCTAGGGGTATAACTACGAAGCTGGGTTATATAGAGCATAGTTTAGATATGCTCTACGAGCAATTATGGTATGCATGCTTCTCTATTAGATTAGCTCAACTTGGATACGGGTATCCAGCTCTCATATTAAGCTTAATGGTACTTGCATTGGATGGATTTGTTAGACATTGCTATATGCAATTCAAACAGACTATGGGAAAAGCGCTAACTTCTTACACACAATTCGATAGATTATTTGCTAAGATTGATGGAAGGAGGAATATTTATGTACTCTATATGATAGCTTTCACAATGTTCAGTACGCCAATATACGCGATACATGCTATATTCATACATTCCTCACTTACGGCTTTAGTTTATATTATAAGAGCTATTCAGCATATGAACGCTGTAGATGAAGTTGAGAATGTGAAAAGTTTTCTTAAATTCGTAGGTAAACCATGATTGATGAATCGGTTCAATCTTACTTATAATCTTATTCTGCGATTTTTTCAGCTATTTTTCTTATAATCTTCCTGTAGATATCTTCGAATGTACCATATACTGTTTTAGCTAAGTCATATACTATGAATAAAAGAAGTATAAGGATTACTACCGTCATAACTTTTGAAATAATATCTCCCACATATGGAATAGATGCTATTCGCGGTGGGATTAAAATCCAGAATAAAATAAGTAATGTTACGTGTAATGAGCCTCCAAGTATACGTTTAATTGTAGTCTCGGTTATTCTTAACAACGATACGAGTTTAACTGTTGCAACATCTACTATAATTTTCAAGGAAAGAAGTATGTGGTATCCAAAGTATATTATCAGTATGAGAGATGTAGCGAATAATATATTATCAGAAGTCAACGTTAACCCATCTAACTCTACTAATTCTATACCTGATATAACTGATCCAATTATATGCAATATAAGAATTGATATACAGAGTTTAAGCGAATTAGAGAAAATGCATTCGATAGCATTTATAATATCATTTCTTCTAAATACTATCTCGGGTTCAGGTTTTCTTCTAATTCTTCTTTTACCTTTAACAATCTCTTCGATTGTCTTATAAGTAGAGATCGATCGGTAAAGTAGATAGATTAAGGGAGCTATCGCTAGATAATAGAGTCCATAGATGGGTGTAGAGGTAAGTGAAGCTATGGACATCACCAATAGCCTACAATCCTTAGTTATGAAGCTTCCAGGTAGACCTGCGACTCCATTCGTAGAATTGTAGGAAATATAGTTTATGGTAGCGATATTGACTGCTACTAATAGAGATATTGGAAACGTAAGGATATTCATCGCTGGGAAAGCTAGGCCTGCTACTATAACTACTTCCCCTATAGTATCTAGGATAAAATCTAAGGCAAAATGCGGATTTCGAATGGAGCTATGATGGAGCCTACCGATGAGCTTATCTAGATCTCTGCCTATTTCTAAAGAGATTATTAAAGCTTGTAGAAGTACACCTCCAAACGTTAGTTCACCTACCATAAGCAGTACACTAGCTATGAAACTAATTAGAAATGAGAATGCGGATACAACTTTAAGACGGAGAGGGTTATCTATGAGACCTCTTCGGTAGAGTGGAATTGATATACGTGTAGATAGGGGTTTATATAGATATTTAGAGATAAGTCTACTTTCTAATTCGATAATCTCCCTTCTCAATATCTGCCAATAGAGCTTTCTAGCTTTAACTAAATCCTCAGGTGTATCTATATCTTTCCATAGCCTCCCGGTAACGTCTACGTAGTCTACTTGAAGTTCTGAGGCGGCTAAATTAAGGGCATCGGCTATCGTAGCCTTTAATCCAAACTCTGTTATAGCTCTATCGATGTAAACATCAGCATTCTTACGACATATTATGATCCCGGTATCTATCCCATACCTAGGGGATATATCTTTGCCAGCCCGGATGACAGTATTTCCATCTAATAATAGTTTAAGCCCTTCATTAACTTCAGCATACGATGGATTCCTATCTAGACATACTGTGAAAGCGCTTTCACTTCTATGGAGTAGCGCATCCTCTAACATCCTTCGCTCGAATATATGGTCAGACATCAGTATGATAAATGGGCATCCACCCAACTGCTTCAAAGCTATGCTAACACTATAAAGATTACCGAAATCTTCAAGGTCAGTTTCGATAATTTCAGCTTTATCCCCAACTTTCTCCTCGAACAAACCTTTAAACCTAGATCTAGTTACGATAACTATACGTCCAACCCTAACGCCTCTAAGTCTATCCAATATGAAGTCGAGTATAGTAATTCCAGGCTCTAACTCCATGAAGCATTTAGGAATAGACTCAGAGTACGGTCTAAGTCTAGAGGCTACTCCTGCGGCTATTATTACTACATTAATCATACGCTACACCCTATCTTCATATCAAATCACGCATAGTACCGAGCGGCGTAGATCCCCGATCTAGCTTCTATCATCTGAATGTGAAGCTAAATGATAGTTATAGGCAGTAGCATACACTACCTTCATGCAACTCCTACAACTTTAATATTCACATAAACTACTTTATAAATGTTACCCTTTATAAATGTTATCGAAGTTAAGAATAATGAATATATTAAGCTTAAACAAGACTTAAAGTTTTAATAGACGATATATATAATTATAAAGATGAACTAAAAAGATGATATTAAATATAATCGATTCAATTTTAATATATAATTTTGAAATATACGTTTAATTATTATTTATATTATAGAAAATATGTTACATATTTATGAACTATTTAAAAACAGTTTACGTGATAACTACATAGCAGATGTAGAAGATAGTATCTTATAACCTTCAGGCTCTAAGATAAATGTTAGGATATTGAATAAACGATTTTTGGTGATAGCTAATTAATCTTGCTTAATAAGATAGATTTCAAGTTGCTTCTAATAGTTTATGCATATGGATGCCAGTATATACATACTACTAAACTTCGGTGAGAAGTATCATGATACCGCATCGGATATAGGAAACTCTAAATATGAAACTGGAGGTCGGCTATCGATCTAGGAGGTATTCTATCATAGTCTACATTTACCACATACTTTCTATAAGGTTTAAGGCATCGTTTAACGTTACTGTTCTAGGATTGCGTTTCAGTAACCTTTCCAAGGATAGGAGTTTAGAAGCTAGAGTAGGTATAGCATCCCTAGCTATACCTATCTCCCTTAACCTTGCGGGTATGCCTAATGTCTCGGTCAGTCTGTGTAAGCGAGCTACTATAATCTCGGAGAGCTCCTCTACGCTCCTACCTCTCGCATCTATGTTCAGAGCTTCCGCTATCAAGCAGATCTTCCAACCCATACTTATCGAATTGTACTTGAAAGCGTACGGTAGAGTTAAACCGCAGGATACTCCATGCGCTACTCTATATGATACGGCGAATGTATATGCTAATGCATGTCCTAAGCATACACCTGCATTGCAAAGCGCTATACCTGCTAGTAGAGCTGCTAAACTCATATGATACCTATTCTCAGGATTTGGCGAATTATACGTTTCCGGTAGGTATCGGTATGCTAGCCTTAAAGCTTCTAACGCTAGTATATCCGTTACGTGGTTAGAGTTTACAGACATCAATGCTTCTAATGCATGACTCATAGCATCCAACCCGGTTGAAGCGGTTATACTGGGTGGCAGGGTGTATGTTAGGCTTGGATCGACTATCGCTACATCTGGGAGGAGGTATGGACTTACCACAGAGGATTTAATCTCATCTTCAGGTATGGTTACTACGGCTATATCTGTAACCTCTGAGCCTGTACCGGCTGTAGTCGGTATGAGTATATGCGGTAAGCCGCGCTTCTCTACCAGGTTTACGCCTATATAGCTTCTCACAGGTTTAGAGTTGGCCGCTGCTATCGATGCTATCTTAGCCATATCCATAACGCTTCCACCTCCAACCCCGACGACTAGATCGAAGCTACTCGATCTAACAAATCTAGAGATGGCTTCAGCGTTATCTATAGACGGTTCTGATTCCACATCATCGAAAACCTCCACCGTGAAGCCTTCGTCGAGGAGTATTTCCTCAACCCCACGAGCTACACCTATCCTAGCTATATTCCTATCTGTAACTATAAGCGTATTTCTACCCTCGGTTAGAGTTTTAGCTTCTAAGCCGAGTTTATCGAGGGAGCCTACACCGAATAGTATCTTTCTAGGAAGTTTAAGCTCATACTGTCTAAGGTTTCGAGGCGTATACCCAGACATATATGTTGAAACACCTATAGATGATTAGATGAGGCATATTATGCTTATAATACTATCCGTATCAGGGTGGGAGGAGCTCTGATCCATCTATATGTATATCTAGTACGACCGTTTCACCTGCTCTATTAGCTTTTAACCCTTCTTCTAAAGCTGATCTAAGCTGAGTGGGTGTTTTAACATCTAAACCATAGCACCCGAAGGCTTCCGCTATCCTAGCGAAGCTAGGGTTAGCTAGATCTACGGAGATGTATCTCCCACTATAATTCAGCATCTGACGGTGCTTTATAGTGCCTAGAGCACCATCATTGAATATGCATACTATAACAGGTATATTCTCTTGGATAGCTGTAGATAGCTCATGCAGACTCATGTAGAACCCTCCATCACCACATATAGCAGCTACGATCCTCTCAGGTTTTATCAGCTTGCATGATAGAGCTGCAGGTAGTGCATAGCCCATAGGACCGAAGCATCCCGATTGTATCCATGTCCTAGGCTCGTATATCTCGAGGAAGGTTGACGCCCAGAGCTTATTGTTACCTGCATCGAGCGTGAATATGGTGGATCGATCGAAAACCCTCCTTATCTCGTAACACACTCTCTGAGGCTTCAGAGGAGTCTCATCTGAGTAGATCTTGGAGAACCAGGCGGATTGCCTCCACCTCTCTTTAGCTTCCTCAAGGAATCTAAGCCACTCCCTACGTCTGGATACTCCTACATCGCTTAATTTCGAGGCTTCCTCGATCATGCATCTTAGAACAGACTTCGCGTCACCTATTATAGCCGTATCCACCCTATAGTTTAAACCTATAACCGATGGATCTATATCTACATGTATCAAGGTAGCTTCACGATTCAGATTACTCCAACGGCGAGTGCTGAGAGCCGCGAACCTACATCCTACAGCTAGTATAGTATCAGCCGATAATAGTATCTCATCTGTGTATGATGCCGCGTTTACACCCATCCTTCCAGCTGATAAAGGATGATCCTCTGGGAACGATCCTCTACCGTTGAAGGTTGTAGCTACAGGTATCGCCATATACTCTGCTAAAGCTCTAACTTCGATCCATGCACCTGCACCCGAGTAGTGGATCCCTCCACCTACGATTATTAAAGGCTTATGGGATGAAGCTAAGAGAGCGACAGCTCTTCTTATCGCTTCTCTATCGACTACAGGCTTCTCGATATCTACCATAGATACACCATCATGGAATTCTACATCTTCGATGGGTAGATCGGCTAACTGGATATCCAGCGGCATATCTATATGCACCGGTCCAGGTCTACCTTCGATCGATAACCTGTAAGCCTCCCTAACGATAGAAGCTACATCCATAGAGCTTGAAAGCCTTATAGAACGTTTAGTGATGGAAGAGAATATAGCGGTATGATCGAGCTCCTGGAAAGTACCTCTACCCAGCTCTGTTAGAGGCTGTTGGCCTGTGATCACCATTACCGGGGTACGATCGGTCCATGACGTAGCTACACCTGTTACTAAGTTTGTTGCTCCAGGTCCACCAGTACCATCGCAGACGCCGGGTCTACCGGTAAGCTTAGCGTAGGCATCAGCCATATACGCAGCGGATTGTTCATGTCTAACCAGTATATGCTTTATCGTTGATGAGTATAGTGCATCGTAGAATGGGCATGTTTGGGATCCCGGTATACCGAATATGAAGTCTACACCAAGCTTCTCAAGGGTTTTCACAATTACTTCCGCTATCCTCACAGGTGTATCCACCGTTCCTACTAACTCTCGATTAAAAAATAGAATGGAGAAGAATATTCTTAGCTCCTATCTACCACCAAACTCGCTCCAGAGGCTTCCTTATGATTAAAGGTTTCAGATATGATATAGCTTTCTCAACTCCATCTTCAGGGGACATAACAGGATCTTCGTGTTCAAACGATAGGACGTAGTCGTAGCCTACTTCGATTAACGCTGTGATTATACGACGCCAATCGACATCACCCCAGCCTGGAACCCTAAACCTCATACCTCTACCTCTCCTCATCCAGGATCCAGTCGATAGGACACCATCATAAGCTACTGCCTCCTTAACAACTTCTACATCCTTAGCATGAACATGGTATATCCTATCTCCAAGCTCATGTATGAATACTACAGGGTCTATGCCCTGCCATACCAGGTGGCTTGGATCGAAATTGAATCCGAAATTATTCCGCTTAATAACTTCGAGAGCTTTCTTAGCCGTGTAAAGGTTGTAAGCCATTTCTTGCGGATGAACTTCATGGGCGAATTTAACTTTATGCTCGGATGCGAAATCTATTATTTCACCCCACCTCTCCTCGAAGAGCTTCCAGTAGATATCCCACATCCTTTCGTATGCTGGAGGGAAGATATACCATGAACTCCAGTTTGGATGACCTACAAAACCGCATACGACCGGTACATCTAGGAGGCTCGCAGCCTCTATCGTCATCTTCGTACGCTTAATACCGTATGCGATCTTCTCATCAGGCGTACCTTTAAACCATTCATCTGTAGAGTTATCATGCGGTCCTAACACGAGCTGGGATTCTAGATGATTGCTTAGAGCAGATATAATTAGACCTTTAGATTTAACGATCCTCGTAAGCTCGCTTGCACCTCCTGATAGGATCCTCTCCAGGTTTAGATGATTGCTAGCTTTCCACGCTGCAAGCTCTACGGCTTCATATCCAAGCTTGGATATATGGTCTAGCACCTTATCCAGAGGCCAATCGTTGAACGCTACGGTTAGGAAACCTACCTTCATAACCATAGATACCACTACATCCTAGTTATACGTGTATAGGATATTAAGATTTTATGGTTCTAATCCTAGGACATCTATAAACAATTTTAAAAGGGGGAAGAGCACCTATCAATTAACTGGTGACTGTATATGTCTAGTCTTAGAGAAGTAGGTGTAGCTATGCTTGGATACGCTTTCATGGGTAAAGCTCATAGCCATGCTTGGATGGATATACCTGTATTCTTCTGGCCTCCACCAGCTATACCTAAACTGATAGTAATATATGGGAGGAGCGAAGAGCGGGTTAGAGATGCTGCGGTAAGGTATGGGTATAAAAGGTATACGACCGATTGGATGCAAGCCGTTAAAGACCCTGAAGTCGATATAGTGGATAACGGTCTACCGAATCATATGCATAAGGATCCATGTATAGAAGCTATGGAGAATGGTAAGCACGTCGTATGCGAGAAGCCTTTAGCACGCAACGCTTCCGAAGCTATGGAGATGAGGGATGTAGCTCGTAGAACCGGTGTTAAAGCTATGTGTGCATTTAACTATAGGTTTGTACCAGCTGTTATGCTTGCTCGTAAGCTTATAGAGGAGGGGGTTCTAGGCCGTGTATACCATTTCAGAGCGCGATACCTTCAAGATTGGATCATAGATCCTAACTTCCCGTTGGTATGGAGGCTTAGAGCTGAGGAAGCTGGATCAGGCGCCCTAGGAGATCTAGGAAGCCATATAATCGATCTAGCGAGGTTCCTCGTAGGGGAGGTTAAAGCGGTTACAGGTGTAACTAGGACGTTCATAGAGGAGAGACCTCTAGAGAGCGATCCCTCGAAGAGAGGTAGGGTCACGGTCGATGATGCTTTCGTAGCGACGGTAGAATTTGAGAATGGAGCTATAGGTACGTTGGAAGCGAGTAGGTTTGCTACTGGACGGAAGAACTATAACTGTTTCGAGATAAATGGTGAGAAAGGCTCTATAGAATTTAACCTTGAGAGATTGAATGAGTTGAGAGTCTACATCGTAGGTGATAAAGCTACAGAGGGATGGAGGGATATACTCGTTACAGAATCCGATGCGCATCCATTCATAAGGGCATATTGGCCTCCAGGTCATATAATCGGTTGGGAGCATACATTCGTTAACGAACTTCACCACTTCCTAAGATGCCTAATCGAGGATAAACCTATAGAGCCGTACGGCGCCACCTTCGAGGATGGATACCGCTGTGCAGAGATATGTGATGCGATAATAGAATCTGCGAGGAGTGGGAGGAGGATAGAGATAGTTTACCGTTAAATCTTAAGATGGAGCTACTTTAAACCTAGATACTCGTTTATCTCAGCTTGATACTCCTCCACCCTTAATTCCTCTACATCCCTAACTTTGACAGGTTTATCGAGGATCGATGATTCGTAGAAGGCTAGGGGTATAGCCATATCCTTATACGCTTCGACCCCGTCGACTTCAGGTTTACGTCCATACATGATAGCTTTATAGAAATCGTATAGTTCTATAGCGAAGGAATCTGTCACACCTCTAGGGAACATCTCCTCGAGAATATCTGATCCGACGGCTTTCAAAGCCTCATCCCTGATGGAGCTTATACTCCTCTCCTCCACATATCCATCCATCTGTATCCTAACATGCCCTGATGGGAAGTTTGTTAAACCGGGCATATATATGGATCCTCTAGATCCGTAGATTACTCTAATATTCAGTGGGAAGCCTGGAGCTATACGAGACCAAGACCACTGAGAGTATATGCCTCCTTCATACTCTATTATAGCTAGCGTAGCATCATCAACAGTGGTTTTTACACCATCCTTCATAGGCTCGAATATCTTACTCTTAGCATAAACCTCTATGGCTTCACGTCCAAGATGGTATCGATCTAGATCGGCTATGTGTACACCTCCATCGAAAACCCAGCTTCCACCAGCTTTAAGCTTATCCTCCCTCCAACCCCAAGGCTTAGGACTCCAGCTTAAACCCAACCAGAATATCATTCTAGGCTCCCCTATCATATGTTGATCCACAACCCATCTCACGGTGCGATTATCAGGTGTTCTACGATAATTCTCAGCTACGGCTAGAACTTTATTCTTCGAGGAGGCCTTATCTAAGATAAGCTTGGCAGCTCTCATCGTTATAGCTAAAGGCTTCTCTATCATTACATGTAGATCTTCCTCGAGGCAGCGTATAGCAACTACGTGATGCTGATCATGCGGTAGACATATATCTACAGCCTCTATAGATTCCCTCGAGATCATATCCTCTAAGCTTGAGTAGACTCTAGGCTTAAACCCCTGGATCAATGCTATCTCTCCAGCCCTTCTCTCAGCGTTCTCCAAAACGATATCGCATACAGCTTCGATCCGGATCACCCTGAGCCCACGAGTATACAGTTCCTTCAACCCGTTTATATGGGAGGCAGATATACCTCCGCAACCGATTAAACCTAGACTTAAAGGTTTAGACATAAACCCCACCCTCGAAGACCTCTGGTTAGAGAAGTATCTGATCTTATACTTAAAGCAGGATTGATTAAAATGCGTATAGGGTTCCTATATGGGCCCGGGGCGATTCGAACGCCCGACCAACAGGTTATGAGCCTGCCGCTCTGCCTGGCTGAGCTACGGGCCCCCACCTTTAAAGAAGTGAAGATTAGATCTTTTAAAGGTTTTCCTGCAGGCGAGTGAAGGAAGTTAAGGTTGCCAGTTGCTTCGACTCCTCTTTACGATTCTTATAACATCCTTTTCAGCTAGTTTATCGTATTCATCTTTCTTAACTTCTTTGAAAATCCACCTCTTACCGAAGTGGCAGGCTATCACCGCATGTTTAAGCTCCCAAGGGTAGAGGGAGAACATATCTAGGAAGTTGAATAGTTTATCAAGCTGCTTCTTCTCGATATAGACGTAGTAATCTTGGTTCTTTACTTCGAACGCGTATATATGGCTTCCTCTACTCGCAAAAACATCTGGAAGGGATGCTTTACTAGGATTGGATACAGGTATCCTTACAGCCCTATATCCCTTCCTAGCTAGTAGTTGAACTAATACTCGCTCGCTATAAAATCCTCTGCGTCTCCATAGTCTTATATCCCTGATATCTCTTCTACTCATCAAGCTTAATCAAGGTGTGTTTAGGATTATAGAAGATAGATAAAGTATGTTATCGTAAGATTCATCAAACTATAGATGATTTCGTGCTAGGTATTTCAGCTTTAACTTCGACTGATGGACGTACAGCTCTGAAGCCTTCCTGGAACCTTTTAGCTATTTCATCGTAGAATTGTAATAGCTGCGGCGATAGCGGTTTTACCTTTGTTAACGCCTCTCTGAAATGTTTCATGTATATCTTAAGCTCGCTAACTCTCTGCTTAGCCTCTTCAGGATCCCTAACTTTCGATAGGAATTCTTTAAGAGCAGCCATAGCCGCTGTATTGCATAGAGCAGCGATATCCGCTCCAGTGTAGCCTTCGGTTATCCTCGCAAGCTCTTCGAGGGATACATCTCCGGCTAGAGGCTTATTCTTCGTATGTATCTTGAATATTTCAAGTCTAGCTTCATAGTCTGGTGGAGGTATGTATATTAGACGATCGAATCTACCTGGTCTGAGTAAAGCTGGATCCACTATATCAGGTCTGTTCGTAGCTGCTATAACCACGACGCCTCTAAGCTCCTCTATCCCATCCAGCTCGGTTAGAAGCTGACTTATCACTCTCTCGGTTACGTGGCTATCACCATAACCTCCACCTCTCACAGGTGCTATCGAATCGAATTCATCGAAGAATATTACGCATGGAGCAGCCATACGAGCCTTTCTGAATACCTCTCTTACAGCTCTTTCAGATTCCCCAACCCACTTCGATAGTAGTTCAGGCCCCTTAACACTTATGAAATTAGCTTCACTCTCGGTAGCTACGGCTTTAGCTAACAACGTTTTACCAGTTCCTGGAGGACCGTATAGTAGTATACCTTTCGGTGGTTTAAGACCTGTATGAGCGAATAGCTCAGGATACTTTAACGGCCATTCAACAGCTTGTCTAAGTTCTTCTTTAGCTTCCTTAAGACCGCCTATATCATCCCATCTAACGTTAGGTATCTCTACATATACCTCCCTCATAGCTGACGGCTCCACCTCCTTTAATGCTTCAAGGAAATCGTTCATAGTTACTTTAAGCTTCTCCAGAATCTCCGCAGGTATTTCATCAACCTCTAGATCTATCTCCGGTAGAATCCGCCTGAGAGCTCTCATAGCAGCTTCTTTGCATAGAGCTGCTAGATCGGCTCCTACAAACCCGTGAGTGATGCTTGCAAGCTTCTTAAGATCCACATCCTCCGTTAGAGGCATATTCCTCGTGTGTATTTGTAGTATTTCTAGTCTACCTTTCTCATCAGGTACACCGACTTCTATCTCCCTATCGAATCTTCCAGGTCTACGTAGAGCTGGATCTAGAGCGTTAGGTCTATTGGTAGCACCTATAACGACGACTTTACCTCTACTTTTCAATCCATCCATTAGTGCTAGTAGTTGTGCTACAACCCTTCTTTCTACTTCTCCTGTTACCTCCTCCCTCTTAGGGGCTATGGAATCTAGTTCATCTATGAATATTATAGCAGGAGCATTCTCCTCAGCCTCCTTGAATATTTCTCTAAGCCTAGCTTCAGACTCACCGTAAAACTTACTCATAATCTCAGGCCCGCTTATGCTTATGAAATATGCATCACTCTCGTTAGCTACGGCTTTAGCTAACAACGTTTTACCAGTTCCTGGAGGACCATACAGCAATACACCTTTAGGAGGTTCTACGCCTAATCTCTCGAATAGTTCTGGGTGTCTTAATGGAAGCTCTATCATCTCTCTAAGCTTCTGTATCTGTTCGGATAAGCCGCCTATATCCTCGTATGTTACCCTCGGTATGCCGGATACAGGTACTCTAGGAGGCCTATCGGATATAACTATACTAGTATTCTTCGAAACTATACCCACCCTAGCAGACGGCTCCATACCTACTACTACGAAGGATACTTCACGTCCCATTATACCCACCGGGATTGCATCGTTTTTAGCTACTACCCTACCCTCAAGAACCCTTGATAGGTAGACTTCCCCACCCATAATCCTTAAAGGCTCTGTAGGGGCTAAAATTACCTTGGAGAGCTTTCTAGGCTCCACTTTCCTAACTTTAACCCTATCATCTATCGATACATCTGCGTTAGCCCTGGTGTATCCATCCATCCTTATGATACCTTTACCGTAATCTTCAGGGTGGGTAGGCCAGCATATAGCTGCAGTCCTCTTCTTACCTATGATTTCCACAGCATCTCCTGTGGATATACCTGCCTCCTCCATAGCTTTAGGATCCATACGTACTATACCTCTACCTACGTCTCTAGCGTATGCTTCCGCAACCCTAAGCTGTATCTCCTTAAACTTCTGAGTAGATGACACTGCGTATCCACCTCCTTCTCCAACCAAGTTATTAACTAAAGGTTAATATTTAAATGTTTCTATAGATCTAATATAGGGTTGAGCTATGAGCATCGAGGATCTCTTAGAAGTCCTAGGTAACCCGACTAGGCTTAAGATCTTGAGATCGCTAGCCGATGGACCGAAGTATCTGTTGGAGCTAGCTAGGGAGCTTGATCTAAGCGAGCCTGCTATACTTAAGCATCTGATTATACTCGAACGTTATGGATTAATATCCAGCTTTAAGAGGGATAGTAAGACTGGCCCTCCTAGAAAGTACTACTATCTTAAAACAGGGTTTACCGTAGATGTAGGGTTTACAGATGGATTATTCGATATATCTGTTAGGAGATTAGAGGAGCCTATATGCGAGGAAGTGGAAAGTATAGCGGAGGAACTCCAGAGAGTTAAACGTATAAAAAACTGTGTGGAAGCTGTGGAGAAGGTAGCGACATTATCCGAGCTTATAGATAGGGAGCTTTCCAAGCTGAGGAGGAAGGAAGCGAGCCTACTAGCTTTGAAGAGTGAGATCTACCGCTATCTAGGAGAACTTCTCGAGACATTCTGTGAAACTTATCTAGAACGGAAGATCGCCGAATGGATGATACTATCTCAGAGTAGAGAGAGACTTTTAGATGAAGTGAAAACCGCTCTGAATATATCGGATACAGAGTTTAAGCTTATTGTAGAGAAGCTTAGATCGAAGATACCATACATAGATCGTTTCACAATCTAATTGTGTGTATAATAGAATATCATAGTGCCATCCGATAATTTCGAATCGAACTTAGCGAAACCGAATCTTTCGAACTGGATAACTTCACCTAAAGCTATCGTTCTGCAGAGATTCTCCCCGTACCCCGTAGACTCCGATGCATCAGGCATTATAACTCTAATCGGTACGGCATCCTCGATCGGAACCCAATGTATAAGTCTAGCTTTAAGCTTAGCAGCTTCCTCGTATGCTCTACTATGCCATACCGCTTCTACGCTATCGCCCGATAAGCTTATAGGTTTTACATTGAATAAGCCTATAAGCCTTACGATCCTACCTGAAGCTAGAATATCGTAATCCCTCTTCGAGATGTAAAGCTCGATTTCTCCATCTTTAACCTTAATCTTTGTCTCTCTATACCCCATATCCTCTCTATCCGGATGGAACGGTATCCTAGCTACAATCTCATCTAAAGGAATCGATCTAACCTTTAGCTTAATAGGATCTTCTACGTAGAAGAATCTTCTGGCTATAGGATCTATTATTCTTCTATTATGAGCATATAGATTCTCCCAGCTAAACCTTACCTCAGACATCTTAACCCCAAGCTCTAACACCATCCTATGTATAGCTTCAGGTTGAATACCTCTACGTCTTAGAGCAGCCAGGGTAGGTAAACGCGGATCATCCCAACTCTTGTATAAGCCGAGTTGGAGATCCCTAAGCATCTTAGACTTAGACATAGTTCCAGATCCGATCATCAACCATTTACCGTAATGTATACATTCTGGGTACTCCCAACCTAGCCATCTATACATGTATAACTGTTTCTCGACTCCGACCAAGAATTCTTTACCCCTTATTATATGTGTCACCCCCATTAGATGGTCATCTATCCCGGCGGCGAAATTATAGGTAGGCCATACATTGTACCTATCACCTACGATCGGATGCTTATGGAGCTTAGTATCTATAACCCTCAACGCAACCCAATCCCTTACAGAGGGGTTTGGATGCGAAAGATCTGTTTTCACCCTCAACACGCTTTCACCCTCTTTGTATACCCCTTCCAGCATTCTATCGAACCTCTCCATATGATCCTCCACAGCTAGATCTCTACATGGACAAGGCTTAGAGCTACGGATATAGCTACGAAACTTATCCGGTTTGCATACGCATACGTATGCTCCGCCGATCTCGATGAGCTTTCTAGCTATATCGTAGTATATCTCGAGCCGCTTACTTTGGATATATTCTTTATCCCATCTGCATCCAAGCCATATTAAATCCTCTCTTATAGCATCGTAGAAGTCTATCCTAGGCTTCTTTATCCGTGGATCTGTATCCTCGAACCTGAGTATGAATACTCCCTTATACATTCTAGCGTAGTCATGACTCAGATATATAGCTCTAGCTTGACCGAAGTGGAGTACGAAATCTGGGTTTGGAGCATACCTAGTAACTATCGTCGAATACTTATCTGCATTCGGTAGAGGAGGTAGTTTAAATTCCCTCTCCCTAGGCTTCTCCTCTACTAGAAGCTCTGGGAATCTCTCCTCCAGTATACGCTTCTGATCGATCAGTGTAAGACTGTTAACCTCCTCCACTATCTTCTCAACTAGAGCTATTACCTCCTTAGCTCTACTACGTAGTTCTCTATGTTCGCCTAGGAATCTAGACACTACAGGTTCGACCTTAGCTTTACCGTTATACTTCACAGCGTTCGCTAACGCATACTTGAAGATCTTTTCGCGGAAGGCTTCGAGGTTTACGCTCATAGCGTTAGCCTACCTTGGGATTATAGCCTTCTATCTACGAATAATCTAGCTAGCTCTTCTAAACTTTCCCTACTACGACTAGGTTTAAGCTTGGATAGGGATGCTATAGCTTCATCTCTGAATCTTAAAGCCATATTCTTCGCGTAATCTACGCATCCATAGCGTGTAAGCGCATCGATAGCTTTTCTAACATCCTCATCTGAAGCATCCCTTCTACCAAGTACCCTTGTAACCAGGCTTTTACTCCTAGTAGGAAGTCTTCTAAGACCGTAAATTACGATTATAGTCTTCTTACCCTCCCTAAGATCGCTACCTACAGGTTTACCTAGCTCCTCCTCGCTACCCACCAATCCTAGTATATCGTCTACTATCTGGAAAGCAAGCCCAGCTTTCAAGCCGTAATTGGATAAAGCTTCTAACTCTTCACAGCTGCATCCGCCTAGCACTGCACCTATCTCAGCCGAGATCTGGAAGAGTCTAGCTGTTTTCAACCTTATCATTTCTAGATACTCCCCTTCTGAAGCATCGATTCTAGATTGTAAGATGAGATCTAGAGTCTGACCTTTAGCTATATCGATCATAGCTTTAGCTATCATATCAACTATCCTTACAGCTCTATCGTAGCCGATCCTCCCAACTACCTCGGGTCTACATACGGCTTGGAAAACTTTAGCGAATAGGTAATCTCCAGATGTTATAGCCTGCGGTACACCCCAAACTGTATGGACGGTGGGTACACCCCTTCTAAGATTACTCTCATCCATGATGTCGTCGTGGATTAGGGTAAACGTATGTAGGATCTCGATAGCCGAAGCTATCGGTATAGATGCGCTTGGATCACCTCCTACAGCTTCGCATGATTTCATAGTTAGGAATGGTCTTACACGCTTCCCACCAGCTTTGAACAGATGGATACTCGACTCGTATAGAATAGGTACATCCTTATCAGGCTCTAATAGCTTGAAAATAAATTTATCCACTTCTTCGCAACACAACCTTATCTCATCTAGTAGTTTACTCAATTCTTCAAACCCCTTTCACTCAACCATTCTGCTAGCCTACCTACAATTATAGGTTTAATCCTCTTAAGCTCATCTATCCTTGATACGTTCATAAGAGCCATAGCTACCCTCAACCCCTCGATGAATATGGTCAGAGTCTTCTCAACCTCCTGAGGACTCTTCAATGCCGGTTTAAGTATAGGTAGGGCTACCGCACACATATCTGCACCGATACATATAGCCTTAGCTATATCCACTCCGGAGCGTAATCCACCTGAAGCTACTATCTTAACGTTTCTAACGACAGATCTAACTTCGATTATACTCGCAGCCGTAGGTATACCCCAATCCCAGAAGGCTTTAGATACGCCTATCCTTATATCGTCACGCCGCTTTACGGCGCGATAATACTCTACCTTAGACCAGCTTGTACCGCCTAAACCTGCTACATCTATAGCTTTCACGCCTAACTCCTCTAGTCTAACAGCGTCCTCACGGATCATACCTGCCCCAGTCTCCTTAACTATAACGGGGATTTCAAGCTCCTTCACTACCTCTCCGATCGTAGATATTAATCCTTCGAACTTAGGTTTACCCTCAACTTGCAGTAACTCTTGAAGGGGGTTTAGATGGATCGTAAGAGCATCGGCATCTATAGATTCCACCAATTCTATCAAGCTATCCACACCATACTTCCTCAGCTCTTGAAAGCCTATGTTAGCGGATATGAACGCTGTAGGAGCCTTATCTCTAGCTACCTTAAAGCTGTAAGCAGTCTCAGGTTTCTCGAGAGCTATCCTCTGACTACCTACACACATACCTAGCCTAAGCTTTTCGACAGCTTCAGCTATGTTCGAATTTATCTTAAAACCTAAACCGCTACCTCCTGTTATAGCCGAAACCATTATAGGCGCAGAAAATTTGAAGCCTAGAAAATCCACTTCTAGATCGATATCCTCAGGATCCACCTCCGGTAGACATCTATGGGGTAGGTATACATACTCAAGCCATGTAGTTTCCCTCTCCGCTTCCACCGGTTCAAATAGGCATATCTCTATATGCTCATCCTTTCTTACCTCTATACTCAAAGATTTTACCCTCCGATTATACGTGTACCTTCTACTTCAAGCCCCATAATAGCTTTATAGAGCCGGCCGGGTTTTAAGCCGTTAACTATATAGACGGCTATACCCTTCTCGGCTAATATCGATGCTTCTCTAAGCTTAGAAGCCATACCGCCTGTAACATCCATAGATGTAATAGCTTCTGAGCAGATCTCCTTGAGAAATTCTACCTTAATCTCTCTGAGGAGAGATGCACCTTCAAGTCTCGGATCCCTATCGTAGACCCCATCTACATCTACTACAAATACAACTTTATATGCATTGAATTCGAGAGCTAGCTTAGCGGCTATCTGATCTCCAGATACTATGGAGAAACCATTTCCATGATCGAAAACAACGTCCCCATGCAGAAGTGGGGTTAAACCCATCTTGAGGGCTAGCCTTATAGACTCTGTGTATAGCGAGTCTATACGCCCCTTCCTAGCGGTGAGTATACTGGAAGTTGCAATCGGATATACATGAAGACCTCTACTAGAGAATACTTCTACCAGTTTATCGGTAAGCTTACGCATACTCATATGGGTTTCGAGGAAGCCTGGGGGGACTTGAGAAGTCGGCTTACCGATCTTATCTAAACCGTAGGTTAGAGCTGTATAATGGCCGAAGGATCCTCCTCCATGAATCAGTATAAGGTTTCTCATACCGGTGGATACGATCTCTTCGGCTAACCTCCTAGATACATCTTCGTTAAACGATAGGGGCTTACTCTTATCCGTTATAACGCTTCCACCCAGCTTAACTACTATCATCACCTTGCACCTACTTCTACTATTCTAGTCCTATATACGGCTTCAGCTCCTGCATCTATAAGCGACGATACTATCCTATCAGATTCACCAGGTCTAGCGATGGCTATTATACATCCGCCTCCACCAGCACCGGTAATCTTCGAGCCTAATGCTCCCGCTTCCCTAGCCGCGTAGATGAGCTTCTCAAGCCTAGTGTTCGATACACCTATGGCTGATAGAAGCCCGTGATTCAGGTTCAGCATAACCCCTAGTTTTTCGATATCTCCTTCGATTATGGCTTCGATAGCTTGCCTTACGATTATACGCGCGGTAGATCTCAACCTCGAGAATATGGTAGGATGCTTTGAAGCAAGTTCACCGACTCTACGCACCATAACCCCGGTAGACCTCTTAAGACCTGAATCGGCTATTATAAGCTCTATAGGCCTAGCCGGTTTAATCCTTCTAATCCTCCCTCCGATCTTGAATACTAGCATACCGCCATACACCGATATAGTCGGATCGATACCTGAAGGTCTACCGTGGATAATCTCTTCAGCTTTAACACCTAAGGCTACAACCTCACTCTTCTTAAGCTTGAATCCTAGAAGCTTAGATACAGCTAGAATAGATGCTACTGATACAGCTGCAGAGGAACCTAAACCAGCGGAGATAGGAATATTAGAGTTGATCGATACCATTAAACCTTTATCGATTAACTTCGTACCCCTCGATTCTACTAGGAGCTTTATAACATCATGTATAGGTTTTAGAGTATTCTCCGATACTTTGCTCGAATATACATGTATACCAGGTTCATCTCTGAAGGAAGCATATGCATGCGCTTTAAGATCTATCGCGGCGACTATAGCTGGTTCACCGTATACGACGAAATGTTCCCCGCACAATATAACCTTACCTGGAGCGGTAGCTTCAGCCATGAGGTTACACTTCTTCCATTTCTATGGGTAGAGTTTATTAAAGCTTAATACCCCCCATATTTCTACGACCGGTGATCCGCTATGGATAAATCTGAAAGAATACTTATGGCTCACGGAGCTGGCGGATACCTTATGCAGAAACTTATAAAGGAGCATATACTATCCATCCTGCCGAAGGATAGCTTCGAAGTAGGATTGCACGCTCTAGATGACTCAGCTATAGTTAACGGCGTAGTCTTTAAATCCGATTCATATACTGTTAAACCGTTATTCTTTCCAGGTGGTGATATAGGTAGGTTAGCTGTCTCAGGTACGGTGAATGATATATCTGTAATGGGCGGTAAGCCTATAGCTCTATCGTTAGCGCTCATACTAGAAGAGGGGTTTCCGGTAGACGATCTGGATAGGATTATGTATAGTATAGCGGATACATGCAGGGAGGCTGATGTATACATAGCCACAGGGGATACGAAAGTTGTCGAGAGAGGCTCGCTAGATGGATGTATCATAAATTGTTCCGGTATAGGTGTGAGGAGTAGGTATCTAGATTACAACCTCGATATTGTACGTAAGTTTAGACGGGGTTTCGAAGCAAGATGGCTTCTAGACTCTAATATAAAGCCTGGAGATAAAATAATAGTATCAGGGACTATAGGTGATCATGGTGTAGCTATACTAAGCTGTAGGGAAGGTTATGGATTCGAGAGTAATATACGATCAGATGTTAAGCCGTTGAACAGGATGGTGGAGAGAGCTCTATCGGTCGGAGGTATAGTAGCGATGAAGGATCCTACGAGGGGAGGGTTAGCTAACCTACTCAATGAGTGGAGCGAGAAATCGCGTGTAGGTATACTGATTAGGGAGGAGGATATACCTATAAGAGAGGGGGTGCGAGCTGCATGCGAGATGCTAGGTATAGATCCCCTAGAGATAGGTAATGAAGGTAAAGTCGTGATAGCGGTCGTAGAGGAGATGGCTGAAGAAGTTTTAGAAGCTTTAAGAGAGACCGAGGAAGGGAGGGATGCGGCTATAATAGGCGAAGCTACAGATGAATTTGAGGGTGTAGCTATGGAAACCTTAATCGGCGGTAAAAGGATTATACCTCCGCCATTAGGCGATCCTGTACCGAGGATATGCTAGCCTCCTAGTCTTCTATATGCTTCGTACGCTTTCACTATAATCTCCTCACACCTACCCGCTCTTATACCAGTTACCACCGATAATCTATCCGCTGTAAACATAGTAAGCTGCTTAAGCGTTACGATACCTTTATCGGCTAAACTCCATAATTCTTCTTCATCTAGATCGCTTATGATAGTTACAGGTTGAAGCCTATTCTCGACTATAATCTTCTCTATATCCTCGGATACACCCCATCCTATAAGGTTTATACCCTTACACTTAGCATACCTTAAAGCGTGATCGGTAAACTTAGCGTTGGTAACAATGTATCCTCCAGATATCTTAACCTGGTTAATCTTCTTTTCATAACCTGATAGCAGATCTTCGATTATAGCTCTTACCTTCAATACCACGGTTAAATCCACCTTCTCATGTGGGTTTACATGATGCTTAACTTCGAGTATATAGACCTGGTTATCCCTAACTACTAATCCGTCAAGCTCGTATTCTACGCATTCGCCTTGTATGAGCTGGTTGGGGGCAATCTGGAATCCTAGAGATTCAAGAATAAGTCGAGCATACTGTTCGAAATCAGGTTTCGATCTAAGTCTAGATATCGACGACCTTAAGTCGGTTATCCACGAGTATATAGAGTCGAATATACTAGCTTCCTCCCTGATAATCCTAAGTATATCCCTCGTCGATATACCATCGTAAATCCTCTCTTCTAGCTTCCTACATATAGCCTCTATATGCTCCTTCGGTAGACCCATCTTCAAACATGTTCTATACACTTTACTTCGATCAAACGGTTGTCTACTACCATCAGCTTTAGTTACGTATATCATCGTATGGTTTCGAAACTCTGCTTGCATATTAAACCTTTTTATGGATCTACACGGTAAGTATACTTAAATATAGCGATACCGTTTTTGACAGGATATCGGTGATCATTTGGCTCAAATATTCTACGATGATGATGCGACGTTATCTACGATAGAAGGGGTGGTAGTCGGGATAATAGGCTATGGCAATCAGGGAAGAGCGTGGGCTATGAATCTAAGAGATAGCGGAGTGAATGTCGTGATAGGTAACGTTAAAGATTCGTATTGGGATAACGCTGTAGCTGATGGATTCCATGTATACGGAATAAGCGAAGCTACCGAGCGATCAGATATCATCTGCATTCTTCTACCAGATGAGATCCAGAGGACCGTATACTATTCGTATATAGAGCCATATATGAAGGGGGGAAGCATGATCGTCTTCGCTCACGGCTTCTCCATAAGATACGGTTTGATAGCTCCACGTGAGGATGTGGATGTAGCATTACTAGCTCCAAGGATGATAGGAGTAGGTGTGAGGAGATTATATGAAGCTGGTTATGGAGCTCCAGCGTTCGTAGCTGTTAAACAGGATGTAACCGGGATGGCGTGGCCTAGGATCCTCGCTTTAGCTAAAGCTTTAGGGTTTACACGCGCAGGGGTTATCGAATCCAGCTTCGAGGAGGAAACGGAGCTTGATCTGTTCACCGAGCAAGCTGTTATGCCTATAATAATCTCTACGTTTCTGAAGGCTTACGAGATACTCTTATCTAGAGGTTATAGCGTCGAAGCTATACTGACCGAACTAATAGCTTCCGGGGAACTCATAGAAGTTTTCCGTCAATCATGTAAGCTCGGTCTACTAGGGCAGTTAATCCTACACTCTAGAACTAGCCAGTATGGCCAATTATCTCGTATAGAGAGGTATATAGATAGGATCCACGATCCTATGGTTAAAAGTCTAGAGGAGATAGCTTCAGGTTTATTCTCTGAAGAGTGGGTTAAAGAGCAGGAGATGGGCTACCCTAACTTCAAGAAGCTTCTAGAGCAGGCTCTCTCCTCGCGGATTCAGAAGGATTCAGAGGATCTTAGGAGGAGACTTAAAATACCATACGATATGCTGTAGAGTGTTTCCTGAGCACGATCGATGATGGAAGGATGACGTGATGACTACGTATAGCTCTGAGGTTGAACGTAAACTCTTAAAGTATAGTAAACTTGTAGAGGAGGTTAGGCTCTGTAGAAAATGTGATCTATGGAAGAATAGGATTAAACCTGTAATCGGGGAGGGGTCTCTCGATACGGCGATTATGATAGTTGGATTAGGACCTGGACGTCGAGAGAACATGGAAGGGAAACCATTCATCGGCACGGCTGGTAGATTCTTAGATGAGGTTTTAAGCTTCATAGGAATCGAACGTGGAGAAATTTACATAACGAATATAGTTAAATGTTATCCTCCAGGTAATCGTGTGTATAGGAGGCATATAGAGAGCTGCACGCCATATCTGGAAGAACAGTTGGAGATCGTAAAACCTGAGATTATACTAGTTCTAGGTAGCATAGCAGCGGCTTATTTTTCAGAGAAGTATAAGGTTCGATTGCTACCTATCAACTATATGCACGGAGTTATCGTAGGAACCGATATGGATTATCCGAGGTATATTATCCCAATGTATCATCCAGCATCAGCTTGCTATAACCCAGGGATGAGGGATATTATATTGGAGGATTGGCGTCGTGTGACACCGCTACTTAGACGATATGTGAGAGCTCAACATGGAATAGGTTAGTGTTACTTCATCGAGTATCCTTCGATGAGATAATTATAGTGGGATGTAGTAATGCATAGTATGCTTGACCGAGCGATATACCTCCATCCCCGGGAGGAATTGATCTATGATGTATGAATCTTAAACCTTCAGCCTCCACTATCTTCCTAAATTCTCTAATTATAATATCGTTGTAAGCTACACCACCTGTGAAACCTATATGTTTTATACCTAATTCGAATGCTTTATCTATAGCATAGTATGCGAAGCTTCTAGCGATATATGCATGAGCTGAGTAGGCGAGATCCCTTCTGCTAGCTCTACCTAGATTTTCGAATATGCATTCTAGTAGAGGTTTGGTAGCGATACTTTCACCATTATATACTGGGTCTAAGTGTAGGATATCCTCACCCCCCTGTGCAGCTGATTCGAGCTTCATAGCGGGTTCACCTTCATACGTTCTCTCGAAGCTTATATCTAGTAACGTGGATACAGCATCCAAAACTCTACCGCAACTCGTCGTAGGAATGTATACACTCTTCTTCAACTGGTTTAAGATAATATCTAACTCCTTCTCCCCATAGGGTAGCATATAGCTCCTAGCTTTAACCCATCCCTCGATTCTATGGTCATCCCAGAGTATACCTATAACCATCCTTATGGGATAGCGGGTAGCTAGATCTCCACCTATCATAGGATGCTCTTCGAGGTGGCCTATCCTCATCCATTTCTCCTTAGAGGCGTAGATAATTTCGCCACCCCAGGCGGCTCCATCTAAGCCATACCCGAAGCCGTCAGCTGCTACTATCACCGCTTCATCTAAACCTGTTTCTGCTAGTAGACTATAAGCGTGAGCCGCATGGTGTTGAACCTGGATTAGGGATGTTTGCATCTCTCTGGATAGGCTGAGGGCTAAACGTGTAGTCGCAAATTTTGGATTGAGATCGCATACTAATAGTTTAGGATTAACCGATAATAGATTCATGAAATGCTCTATGGAATTTTTGAGGAAGATAAGGGATTCGATATTATCTACATCTCCTATATGCTGTGTTAGATAAGCTTCACCATCCTTAACTATGCATGCTACGACGTTTTCTTCGCATCCTAGGGCGACTATATCTGAGTCGGTACGATACTTCAGCTTGATGGGCGTAGGGGTATAGCCTCTTGATCTCCTCAGGATCACCGGCTTCCCATCTACGATCTTAACTACAGAATCGTCGCATCTCTGCACTATCGGTCTATCGTGGAATAGGATGTAGTCTACTAGCTTACCGAGCTTGGATATAGCTTCTTTATCATCTATAACTATAGGGTGACCTGAGATATTCCCACTAGTCATAACTAGAGCCGGCTCCTTCGTCCCCTCGAAGAGCAATATATGGAGACCTGTATAAGGTAGCATTACACCGATGAGGTGTAAGCCTGGAGCTATAAGATCTGAGAGATAATAGTTCCTATTCTTCCTTAACAGGACTATAGGATGTATATAGCTCTTTAGAATCTCCTTCTCGACTTCCGTTATCTCGGCGAAGCTCTCTATAGCTTCGATACTCCTAGCCATTATGGCGAACGGCTTATTCCTTCTACCTTTCTTCTCCCTAAGCTTCCTTATAGGCTCATCCATGGTGGTAGCTGTAGCTATATGGAAACCTCCATACCCCTTTACAGCTACAATGAAACCTTCATCTATAAGCCTACCGGCTTCAAGTATCGGATCCATGCATTCTATTACGGATCCGCGATTGTCCGTAAGATACGTTCTGGGACCGCATTTAGGGCAGGCTATAGTTTGAGCGTGGAACCTTCTATCGAGCGGATTCGTATACTCGGTACGGCATTCATCGCACATCTCGAAAATCTTCATAGAGGTATTACCGCGATCGTATGGAAGCTTCTCTATCACGGTGAACCTAGGACCGCAATCCGTACATGTTATAAAGAAATATCTGTAACGTCTATCAGAGGGGGTTTTAAGCTCCCTCAAGCATGAATCGCATATAGCTATATCCGGAGGTATTATGGAGTTACCGTCCAACTTAGCTTCTCCACTCTTCTCTATCCTAAACGTCTCCTCACCTCTAGGTTCGACTTCAAGCGTCTCGATACGATCTATGACTGCTATGGGGGGTGTCTCCTTGGGGAGACTATCTACGAATCCGTAAACCGAAGATTCAACGCCTTCCACGTATATCTCTACATCCCCGCTCCCAAGATTCCTAACGTAACCTCTGAGACCGTATCTATGAGCTAGACGGAATACGAATGGACGGAAACCTACGCCTTGAACTATACCTTTAACCCTAATTAGAAGCCCTATGACACCGTTAGAGTTATACCTCCTCTTCAAATTCTTTCACTGGTATCTTTAGGTCCTCACTCGACGATAATATACCCCCAGCTTTTAGAACTTCACGTGCTAACAGCCAGAAAACCATAGCTAACGCTTTCCTACCCTTATTATTACATGGTATAGCTAGATCTACATTCGAAAGAGAGTTATCTGTATCTACGAGGGATACTACAGGTATACCGACCTTTGAAGCCTCTATCACAGCTTGCTCATCAGCTCTAGGATCGACCACTAGAACTACTTTCGGTTCGACGTATGTCGCCAGGCTTGGATTAGTGAACGTACCAGGTAAGAAGCGCCCGACTATCGGCTTGAAACCTGTTACCTCGCAGAACTTCAATATCGGTTTACGCGCATGAACCCTAGACGATACTACGTAGACATCTGAAGGCGTGTATCTAACTAGAAACTTTGCAGCAATCTGTATTCTCTCCATTATTTTCAGCATATTAATTATATTAACCCCATCACTCCTAACTTTATAGATAAACTGCTCCATGTGCTTAGTCTTAACCATGGAGCCTATATGTATACCTGATGACAACGCTAAATCCAATGGTAGTAGGGTGCTGCTTCCACCACCCGGTATTTCACTGCTGCTCATCATCTATCACCTAAACCTGATTCGAGCCATCCTAGCTTCAGATCCTAGATGATCTTCTATACGTAAAAGCTCGTTCACCTTAGCTATACGCTCCCCACCTACTACCCCAAGCTTTACAAACGGGCATCTCAAACCTACAGCTAGATGCGACAGTACTGCTATCTCGGTTTCCCCAGATCTGTGAGAGAATATAGTTGTGTAGAGGTTCTCGTGAGCGTATTCAACCGTAGCTATAGTATCTGATAGCGTACCTACCTGATTAGGCTTGATTATCAGAGCGTTTGCTGCTCCCAGTTCCACACCTTTCCTAAGCCTCTCGATATTCGTTACGAATAGATCATCCCCGACTATAAAGCATCCCCTCACCTTAGATGTAAGCTCTCTAAACCCTTCGAAATCCTCTTCGTGAAGCGGATCCTCGACATACACCAGCTTATAACTCCTAACCTTATCCATTATGAAATCTATCTGCTCACCAGTCGTAAGCTTCTTCTCCCCATGCCTGTAGAAGTATACACCTTCATCCTCCCTCCAGAAAGATGATGCCGCAACATCTATACCAAATCTTACTTCGAACCCGACTTCATCGGAGGCTCTCTCCACAGCTTCGGCGACATACTCAAAGGCTTTCTCATCGCTTACAGCTGGAGCCCAAGCTCCTTCATCACCTTTACCACCGAAGAACGGAACACCTTCTCTCTCGAGGATTTTACGTAGATTCTTATGAGCGAGGATATTAGCTTGAGCAGCTTCTAAGAAGCTCTTCGCACCTAATGGTATCGATAGGAATTCCTGTATGTCTGGACATCCTACACCGGCATGCTTCCCTCCACCCAATATGTTGCCGACCGGGTATGGCAGGTATCTAGCATTCCTTCCGCCTATATACATGAAGAGCGGTAGATCATATGATGACGCTGCCGCTAGAGCGGTCGCTATGGATATAGCGTACGCGGTATTCCCACCTATACGCGAGAAACGTTGGGTGCCATCTATCTCTCTAAGCATATTATCTATCTCCTCCTGTTTCTCGGCATCCATACCTATAAGCTTAGGAGCTATCTCCTCCCTCAATAACTTTAAAGCTTCATCTACACCTCCAGGTGGATACGCTATAGCCTCCCATCTACCGGTACTAGCACCTGCAGGCGCTGATACCCTACCTATTCCGCCACCCCTCGTATATATCTCGACTTCTACCGTCGGATTACCCCTACTATCGAATACCTTACGAGAACGTATCTCCTCTATTATCGTGTAATCCGTCATCACTCCCGCCTCCTATGTATCGCATACCTTATAACATCATCTATAAATTCTACTGTAGAGAGCATGATAGCTCTACAGCAATAACGCTTTATACCTAGATCATCCAGAACCTTAGCTGGATCCTCTCCACTTGCAACTCTCGATTTAAATGAATCCCATTTATCAGCTAGGAGTTTACCGCAGCTGAAGCATCTTATAGGAACCATACCCAAGGTAGATTACCTCCCTACCTATAACTCTTCTGCCTCCTCCTCCTAGGACCTGGCCCACCGAATTTCTTAGGTTCAGTCTGACGTGGATCCCCCACTAACATGGTTCGATCGTATTCTCTGAATACCGATTCAAGCTTCTTATCCTTACTCCATTTAACTAAAGCTCTAGCGATAGCCATTCTGACGGCTTGAGCTTGCCCCATCACGCCTCCACCGTGAACATCTACATCTATATCCACGGATTTCAGTAGATCTGGATGCAATAGATTAGCGATTAGAAGAGGCTCCTCCGCTATGATACGTGCCTCTTCAGGCTCTAGCAGCATTATAGGCTTATTGTTAACCCTGATCACGCCTCTACCACTCCTTATATAAGCTCTAGCGACCGCAGTCTTTCTCCATCCGACAGTTATTAACCCTTTGCGAGCAAACTTAGCCCTACTCAATCTGCTTCCCACCCATCCAGCCGATCTCCTTTGCTAACTCAGCAAGTGTGATAAATCTGCATCTAAGTTTATCGGCTTTAGCTTCTGGGATTTCCAAGATCTTATAGCTCTTCAATTCTTCAGGGAAACCTATATATACCTTCAACCGTTTATAAGCTCTACGCCCCCTATCCGTTCTATATGGAAGCATCCCCCTGACAGCTCTAAGTAGTATTCTATCCGGTCTCCTCGGATGGAAGGGGCCAGCTCTATAGCGACCAACTTCGAGAAAATCCTTCCACCTCTCCACTATAGATCCCTTAGATGTACATGATATCACAGCTTTCTCTGCGTTCACTATGAATACTCGGTAACCTTCGAGGAGTTTCTTAGCTACAAAGCTTGCAAGCCTACCGAGTATATGGTTAGACGCATCTACTACGATATGATCCATTGTATTGGACATAGACTATCACCCTATAATTTTAACGTACGAGCCCCCTGGGTTTTCTTCAAGTAGCTTCTTTAAACTTATGCATCTACCGCCTACAGCCTCCACTTTACTTCTAGCTTTCGCGGAGAAAGCTAGGGCAGCTATAGTAACCTTCTTTGTAATGAATCCTCCACCTAAAACTTTACCTGGAACAGCGGCGATATCACCTTCTTTAAGATATCTATCGAGCTTCGAGAGGTTGACAACCCTTTTATCTCCATGCTTCTCAAGCTCATCTGCTAGGGCATCCCATATACGTTTACCCTGGGATTTAGCCGCATTTCTAAGAATCTTAATGGTCTCTATCAGGATCGGGTTAGATTTACCCATCTTCATCTATCTACACCTCCGAGCTTAGATAGTAGTTCAGAAGCTTTAGCTTTGAGGATTTTAAGAGCTTCCTCGAATATCCTCTGAGGAGGGAGTGAACCTGTGGCCTCGAATCTTAGGAAGAAGGTATCCTTCTCTGGTTTAACTTCTATGGCAGCCTTGGGGCATGAAGCTACACAATCATTGCATAGGGTGCATTCGAGTATGTTAACCGGGCTGGCTATACCATCCTTTAAAGCTAGAACCTTCTTATAGCATACATCTACACATCGACCGCATCCATCACATTTATCCTTATGGATCATAATCGAAGCGACATATCTATGGTAGCACACCGTGACGGGTTGCCATTTAGCGTGTTGCAGACCTGTACCCAACCTAGCGTAAGCCTCTAACTTAACCCTCTGACCTGGAGCAAGCTTAACTATAGGTATATTCGGACTTACAGGTCTAACCGTAGGATTTGACGGGTCAGGTTTGAGATCAGAGGAGTATACGACTCTTACAGAATCCTTAGCTTCTACATCTAGCACTAGGACAGCTCTACATCGACCGCATCCGAGAGGTTCGCCACAATCGCATTCTTCAGGTTTAACGAAGGAATCTAGATCGGTTATAAGCGGTATGAGTCCGAGTCTATGAGCTAGAATTTCATCGTACATGAACGAACTATTTTCCACGATTAATACGTCATCCACAGCCATTGATGGAACCTCAGCTATCATTATCCGTCTTATAGCGTTAACTAAACCCAGCGGTAGACCTCGTATAACTAACGCCATCGAATCCTCGGTCTTCTCTACTATTTCTAGGTTCAAACCGTCTTCTTAGCATTTCAAGGTTGAATGCCATATATTTAAACTCTACGATAGAAGTGGCTGAATGTATAATGTATAGAGGTATGATTTAGGTGGAGGGGTTAGCCGTAGCCGAGCTTCGAAACATATTTAAACTCGATGAATAGGATCGATAAGCCGATTAAACCGAGAGAACCCATAAATATGAAAGCAGGGTTAAAGGAGGAGTATACGTCAAGGAGGTATCCTATGATCCCGGTCCATATAGAGTTAGAGATAAAGTTTACCGTGAAGAATAATCCTACGACGAGATCTCTACTATACCCGTACACTGATTTAACAAGATAGGATTGTAGTAGAGTCGGTAGGGAGAAGCCTGTGAACATCAGTAGGAATATATGTATGGTTAGAAGTATATTACTAGATCTATTGAGTATCATGGAGTATGCTAGGATCGAAGCAGCTCCTGCGGAAGCTATCGCCGTCTTTATATAACCTAGCTTATCCCCACACCTACCCAGTATAAGCGGACCTACAGCCCCTCCGAGAAGCCCTACAGCATATATTAACCCCCTTTCATAGATATCGATCTTCATAAAGTCTGCGAGGAATACCGGGATGTATGTTGTCAGTATCCCTACATCTATCCCTCCTGAGAGTGCTATCTGGGAGGCTATGACGGCTACGATACCTCTCGTTTTCAATATATTCTTTAGATCGTATTTCAAATCATTCACGAAATGTATGCTGGTAGTATCTCCAGCTATTCGAGGATCTTTACCGAGGTACCATATGATAGTTGAACCTACTAGAAGAGCTGGTATGGAGAATATGAGGAAGGTACTCCTCCAACCTAACGTTATAGTGGAAGCCGTCATGAGGATGGGGCCGATCATATTCCCTATGTAAGCTATACCGTAGTGGAAGCCTAGTGCTCTACCTATAGATTTATCGTCGAATTTCTCGCTTACTATCGCTGTTCCCATCGGATGTTGAGGAGCGACGCCTATATTCGAAAGGAATCTTGCGATTATAAAGTCTAGAAGTCTACGCGATAAGCCTGTGATAAACATTCCAGCCGATAGGAGTATATTACCAGCTCCGAGGAGGATATTCCTTGCGATTCTACGACTAGCTATACTAAATACTATCTGAGATAAACCTCCGATCAAAGCTGCTACCGCTATGGCTAGACCGAATTCCGTATAATCCATGCTCAACTCTGAGATTATAAGCGGGAATAGAATAGAGGAGCCGACGAATATATGCTGCATAGTATGGGATAGAGTAACGATGAATAATACGTTACGGGGGGATAGCTCCCTCCTACGCTCTTCCAACGGTTTCTCCATACAGAGACGCCGTCCGCTAATCGTAGATGAATCGAATGCTATATCGATCGCAAACTCTATGATTTAAGATTTACTAAGGTTATACTAAGATATGGATTAAAAGACGGATCCTATGAAACGGTATGCCGTAAGATCCACGCATATAATTTTCGATTTCACAGCATCATAAAAATGTTTAATTCTGATTTTGTAGGTCTAGTACATCTATGGTGTCGATTCATGGGTAGAGGGAATATCCACCTGTATACTGGAAGTGGGGAGGGAAAGAGTTTAACGGCGTTCGGTTTAGCATTGAGAGCGGTAGGTCACGGATATAAGGTGGTTATAATACAGTTCCTTAAAGGTAGGAAGGATGTAGGCGAATATAAGATTAAGGATAGACTCTCACCTGAATACGAGATATACCAGTTCGGTAGGGAGGAGTTTATCGATCTAAGTAAGCCTACACCGATAGATTATGAGCTGGCTAGGATGGGGCTGAAATTCGCCTGGAATGCCTTAGAGAGAAAACCGAGAGTATTAGTCTTAGATGAAATAAACCTTGCAGTAGCTGCAGGCTTAATTAAGGTGGAGGATGTACTATCTCTCATAGATACTGTACCGGATGAAACCGTAGTTGTGTTAACCGGAAGGAATGCTCCTGAGAAGCTTATAGAGAGAGCGGATCTTGTTACAGAAATGGTTGAGGTTAAACATCCATTCTACATGGGTGTACCTGCTAGGAGAGGTATAGAGTACTAGTATGGCCTGACAGATGATCTAGCTCCGCATGCCTGGCATACTAGGAATAGGAATCTCTTCTCCTTAACGAGGGTAGTATCTGGCCTCTTACATACAGGGCATATCACGTAATCCCTCACGTATATGTTAATGGTTCTCTCTATACTCTGCTGACTGAATCTACCTTGAAGTATTAGGTTATCTCCTTCGAAAGATGGAGCTGTACCAAGCTCTTTAACTAGATAGTTAGCTAGCTCCCTTTCATCCCTATTCATAGCTTCCGCTATCTGTTTAAAATTGAGGATTATAGTCCTCTTACCCGCCACTTCGACTCTGGGACGGGGGATTTCGAATCTACCTGTAGATTTCGGTTTAACTTGAAACTTACTATAAGCATCCTCGAGCATAGATTCATAGTCGAATATGGGTTCGCTCATAGCCTATACAGAGACTACCTGATACATGATTTAATAAAGGTTCTTTCGGAGAGACATGGCTTAATCTAGTATGATCCAGCTTTTGTCTAGAAGTAGTTTACGGTAAGGTTTCTATCCCTAGATCGATTTGATATGTTAGACGAATAAAACTCTTAATAACAGATAGTTAGCAGCATTAAACTTGAAGCGAAGATGGATAGATTAAGTAGAGCCATAGCAAACCTGGATAGGAAAGCTAGAGAAGTGGAGAAGCTTCATAGGGCTGTGGAGCTATATCTCAAGGTGGATCCGCATAAACTTCTCTATGAAGCCCTAAACATAGATAAGCTACCACCGGAGAAGCGTAAGAAACTTCTAATCGAAGTGCAGACGTTATTGAAGTATATCGATCCAGATTATAGAGGGAATATAAGACCTGGGATAGAGGATAACTTATTACTTTTAGCATGGCTTCTGATACTATTTCCCGAGCCATTCCTTAGCGACGTCATGGGGTTTGGACTCGTAGGTATATGGGCTCTACTCAAGAAAGCTAGAGGTGAAACCGTAAATCTATCTACGATTAGATATTCGTTGAAACGCGGGATGGAGATGTTGAAGAAAGATTAGACCACCAGGTTTATATACTCATTCTATTCACGAGTTAAGCGGGTGAACTCGCTACAACCATTCTGCTACGAACATACCCCTTCTAGAATATGATCCTGAAGGATAAGAAATATTTACTTGAATCCTAGTGATTAACCTGTAAACACGCAGGAGAAGGTTTAGAAGGTAGAAAGGAGGTGTTCAGCGGACTGAGTAGACGAGTATTGGTAACAGCAGCTCTTCCATATGTATACGCGCCTAGACATTTCGGTCATCTAGCAGGGGCATATCTCCCGGCGGATATATATGCTAGGTTTAGGAGACTTAAAGGAGATACTGTACTCTTCGTCTGCGGTACGGATGAGAACGCAGCTTCCGTAATCTTAGAAGCTTTGAAGCAGGGTTTAACACCTAAGGAGCTATGCGATAAGTATTATGATGTACAGAAGGAGGTATTCGAGAAGCTAGCTATAAGCTTCGATATATACTCTAGAACTTCTAAACCTATACATTACGAGACTGTTAGGGAGTTCTACGAAAACCTATATCGTAAGGGATACGTATACCCTAGGGAGATTACACAGCTATACTGCCCGAGCTGTAGGAGGCCTCTACCCGATAGGTTTGTTAAAGGTGTATGCCCCTATTGCGGAGCGGAGGATCAGTATGGGGATGTATGCGAAGTTTGCGGTAGATGGTATGAGGCATGGGAGCTGTTAAACCCTAGATGCAGTATATGCGGAGCTAAACCTATAGAGCAGAAAGCGGTACACTGGTTCCTAAAGCTTTCAGCTTTAACAGAGGATGTGTTGAGGTATGTGGAGCCGAAGAAGTATTGGAGGAGAGCTACGTATAATAAGACTATAGATTGGCTTAGGAGGGAGGGGTTGAAGGATAAGGATATAACGAGGGATTACGATTGGGGTCCACCTGCGCCATTCCCTAACGCCGAGGGGCAGGTGATATACAATTGGGCTGAGAATCTTCTGGGATACATCTCGGCTACCAAGGATTGGGCTATGGAGAGGAATGAATCGGATGCGTGGAGATCCTTCTGGCTGGATAGTAATACTGAACTTTACTGCTTCATAGGTAAAGATAACCTGTTCTTCCATACGATACTGTTTCCGGCACTACTATTAGCTCACGGTGGATACGTTCTACCCGAGAATGTCGTCGTCAACGAGTTTGTAACTTTGGAGGGACGTAAGCTGTCTACTAGCCGCGGATGGGTGGTATGGCTGCATGAGATGCTTGAAAACTTCCATCCAGATATCATAAGATTCTATGCAGCGAGGATAGCCCCCGAATTTAGGGATAGCGATTTTAAATGGAGCGATTTTATGTCTAAAGTTAACGATGAATTGATAGGTAATCTAGCTAACTTCCTCTATAGAACGTTGATGCTGACGTATAAGCTATTTAACGGGGAAGTACCGGATCCTAAGATGTTAACCGATGAGGATAGGGCATATCTGGAAAGAGTAGATAGATTTATCGTAAGAGTGGAGAAGAGCTTAGAGAATTTCAGGTTTAAGGAGGGGCTCTCCACTATACTCTCGATTTCTGCTCTTGGGAATAGGCTACTCAACGAGAGGGAGCCCTGGAGAGAAGCTATAGATGAAGCTGCTAGAACACTCTATGTAGCATTACAGATAATCTATAAGCTTAGCATCCTATTATCCCTATATCTACCGTATACCGCGACTAAGCTTAGAAGGATACTCGGGTTGAGCGAGCAGATGAGGTGGGATGAGCTTCACGATGAGCTTAAACCGGGTATTAAGATAGGAAAGCCGGAGATATTCTTCGAGAAGATATCGAAGGAGGATATAGAGAGGGAGGAAGCTAAACTTAAGGTGAGAGTTACTGAGGGTTAAGCTCGATCTACATGTACATACTGTTAGATCTAAGGATTCATCGATAGATATACCTAGCTTAGTGGTTTATGCTAAGATGAAGGGGTTAGATGGTGTAGCTATCACCGATCATAATGTCGCACCTACTCTAGAATTAATCGAGAAGGTAGGTAGGAGAATCGTAGTAGTACCTGGGTTGGAGGTGAAAACCGAAGTTGGGCATATGATAGGGTTAGGCGTTACAGGTGTTAAGATCTCTGGAAGAGTATACTCTCAAAGCTTCATAGATTACGTGCATAGACTTGGAGGAATAGTTGTTTTAGCTCATCCAAACCCTATGAGGATAGATGATTCCATGTATATACGGTTATCTGGGGTGGATTGCGTAGAGGTTTTGAACGCGTCGCTAAGGCCGTATAGGATAGCTTATGCGAGGAACTATAGATTAGCTGAGATGATTAAAGCATCTCAGCTTGGTGGGAGTGACAGCCATATACCGTATACTATAGGAGATGCGTATACAGTGGTCGAATGCGATAACTTAGGATGGAAGAGTATAATCGAAGCTATATCCATGAAGCTGTGTAGACCAGCGGGTAGAGCTTCCAGTCTATCATCTAGAGTTTTAAGGTTACTATTCAGGTTATCCAGCCTATCCTCGACGCTAGGCTTCTAACCTTGTCTAGACTCATCTTCAGATAGTCTCTATCCCTAGAGAATACTTCTAGCGTTACGGTTCCGCTATATCCGTAGCTTCTCAAAACTTTGAATACTTCATCCCAGTTTATCGAGCCTACCCCTATTGGTAGATGTAGATCCCAACCTTTAGCAGCAGATCCACCGATATTATCCGATATATGGATGTGAAGAAGCTTATCTCCAGGTTTAAATCTATCTAGGAAAACCTGTAGATCGAGAGATTCTACATCCAGGTTGGCATGAGCTACATCGAGGTGGAATCCTATATCGGCTTCATTCACGATTCTAACATACTCATCTACACGCCACATCCTACCTCCATCCATATTCTCGATCATAATATTTATACCGTTATCTGAAGCCCTACGGTTTACCTCCCTGAGAGATTCTACGAGAGCTTCTAACAGCTTAGATCTATAGGGTTGCTTACGATACAAGCTTGAAGTAAGTAGGAATGGATGAAACGTAACCTTCTCTACACCTAGCTTTACAAGTATATCCAATGCTTCCAAAGCCTCCTCTACGAAAGCCCTACGCACACGTCCATAGGGATGAGCTAACTCTAAGAACCAGGCTGTATGACCAACTATCTTCAGATCATATCGTGAAAGTTCATCCCTTATGGCAGACAATTTCTCCGCTATATTAGTAGCTAAAGCCTGGGGACCCTCCACCGTGAGATCTATATAATCGAATCCATAGGAAGCGATGGATCTAATCTCCTCTAAAATATCCTTAGACGGATCATTCATAGCTCCGAAAAGCAGCCTCATAAAGTACCACCCCGGTAATAGATCAAAGGGGTTGTATAAAACCCTTTATCATGAAGATACGGCAACTTATAAACTATAGGCTACAGAGCTATCGCTTCGATTATAGAAACTAAACCTTAATTACAAGGATCTAAACCTCCTAATACTGGAAGCCGGGGTGGCTGAGAGGCGTAGGCGGCGGGCTGCAGACCCGCATCACAGGGGTTCGAATCCCCTCCCCGGCTCCTATCCTCCTTAAGCTTGATTTAAACTCTCCATCTCTGAAGACTTATTCGTAAGCCTGTTCCAAACAACTATCTGTTAAGAGGCTTTGATGCAAACCTTCTTTTGGATCAATCTATAGTTTTCTTAGTTTTACATTTATCTCTACCGGTATTCTATATGCGATTACTCTCAAACTAGCTCTCCGCAAAGGTAGGATAGGAGATAGCGAAGCTAGGTGAGGGATCAACGGCATAAGATACGAGTTACTAGTTATTTAATAGAAATAAAAGGAATAGGGGAAAATATAAGATCTTATGTTTTTAGTCGTTTTCTCGCTACTATTATTAGTGCACACACTGTAATCGCCGCGGTAATCGCTAATGCTGTTGCGTTCAATGTTATTGGTGAAATGCTCTCCTGCGGTACTATTATACCTCCTACTGGAGCGCGTACAACGGTAACAGCCGCTGTGCTTATACATGTATTATCCTCTGTGTCGAGTTCGCCCTCAACGGGCAACGCGCGGGCTTCTATATAGTAGGTTCCAGGCGGTATGCCTGCGGTGTTCCATTCAAAGGTTAGTGTTCTAGTTTCCCCTGAAGCTAGCGTTACTGCTTGATTTGCACAGCATTCAATTTCGCCATAATAGTATACATTTACCGTGAAGGATTCGGTCTCGGTTCCCTCGTTTGTTACCGTCACATTTATGGTTACAAGTTCGCCTTGAATCACCACTGTTGGATAGGGAACTTGACTCGTAACCGCTACGTCGTGAATAACAACTTTAATGTACGTGGCGGAGATACAGTTGTTATTCTCCTCGTTGCTTTCAAGAATCTCATAGTCGACATCCGCCATCGCTTTTATAATGTAGGTTCCCGGAGGCACACCGCTGGTGTCCCATGCAAACCTTAAGATTGTAGTGTTGCCTGGCTTCTGGTTGAAACGTCTATACAGGGAACACTCCATGGCTAAAAACATGGAGAACATATCTAAAGAACTAGCAGCTAAAGCATACATATACAACATGCTAATAAACCTAAGAGCTAGAGAGTGAGAGCAAACAGCCTAAAACCAGAAGAGAAACTCAAACCAAAAGAATTAAACCACAAAGTTTAAATTAACGCATAGAGAATATTTTCTGAGTTTTTAAGGCTATTTTTACGAATGTTAGCATTGATGGGACTTCCCATAACGGTCCAACCACCGTTGCTAAGGCTGCTTCTGAGCTGGCGCCGAAGACCACCGTAGCGGTTGCTATCGCAACCTCAAATTGGGTGCTTGAGCTTATGAAGGCAATTGTTACGGCATCTCTATAATCAAATCTTAGGAGCCAAGGCATTATATAGAAGAGCGCAGCCATGATGAAGAAGTGTGATAGCAGCGGTATTGAAACTAAGCCAATTGTGGCGGGCTGGCTAATGATAACCTCACCTTTCAGGGAGAATAATATAATAATTGTGGCTAATAGTGCCGCCTCCGCAACATTACCTATTACTGGGCGAAATCTGCTATTAAACCATTCTCTCCCCCTTCTCTTAATGAGGATATTACGTGATAATTGCCCCAAAGCCAAAGGAAAGCCAACAAAGAGAATTACGCTTTCTGCTATTGGCGCTATTGGAGTCGGTATGCCTCCCACGCCGAGATATAGTGTTGCAAGCGGAGCATAAAGTATCAGGGTTGATGCAGCATTTATCGCTGTTATCACAACCCCTTTAGCTACGTCACCCTGCGCCAATAGAATCCAGAATAACACCATACCTGTGCACGGCGCTATACCCAGCAATATCAATCCAGACGCGTATCCCGGATAATTACTTAGGAATAGTCTGGCCAGTAAAGCCATTAGAGCTGGCGCAATAACCCAATTACCAATCAACGTTAGTATAGTGGGCTTTGGGGATTTAGCAGCTTTAACGATCTCCTTAAATTCTATACTTACCATGGTTGGATACATAAGAAAAAATAAGCATACGCCCATTGGAATCGATATATCTCCAACCTGAAGGGTTTCAATCCATAAACCTATCTCAGGAAAGAACTTACCTAATAGGAGGCCAATAATCATGGATGCTAGCACCCATAAAGTAAGATACTTTTCAAACAGTC
>Ga0209183_1000100_pt1 | contig 41014 bp, 41 predicted proteins | sample LHCtaG_2_FD_184120 | JGI IMG/M metagenome (GOLD analysis project Ga0209183, IMG submission 184120) | Hot spring microbial communities from Little Hot Creek, USA to study Microbial Dark Matter (Phase II) - LHC4sed_replicate (SPAdes)... | ecosystem: Environmental > Aquatic > Thermal springs > Hot... | reverse complement strand
ACCTTCATTAGTCCAAGAAATCTGGTGAGAGATACAATCACGATAAGACATCCAGTTTACACAGCTGAAACATACACTGGCGTTGTATCTATAATAGAAGTTTCAATTCAGGAAATTCTAAAACATGTTAAAAGCCATTTCGGTCTTGGATCAATAATCTCCCAATCGTCAGACGTGGTCAGTTGCATATATGTTCTTGGAGATAAAGACTTATCATCTATTTTAAAGACCTTGAGTTTAAGTATTGCTAATCAAAATGGGGTCTTCTAAAATGTTTAGAACACCGGATCCCCGCGATATCGTAAAATACGTGACGAGTAAACAGGGAATAGACGGTGGCTATCTAAGTTACCAGTACATGGGAATCTTTGAATCCAGCGTTGAAGATACCTACTACGCCCTCACTACGCTTAAGCTCTTGGGAGTGAATCCTCCTAATATATCTAAGACTTTAGATTTTCTTAGGAAAGCACAGTCGTCAGATGGAGGCTATAGTAGTCTCCGCGTGGCTTTTTTCGCCACTAGAGCTCTGACTGCTTTTCATGAAAAACCTAGAGACATAAATGGATCTATATCGTATCTTAAAAATTCATTGAAATTGATGTTGAATAGAGAATATGACTTATTTCAACAACTGATTGGGTTTGAAAGAAAAGGTTACATAACTAGAGAAGCTGAAGAAAATGTATTGAAATCTATGGATTTATATAATCTGTACATTATAGAAATACCTACGCTGTTATGTAATATACATATGATAACATCGGCTCTTAATCTACTGGGCTATCAGTTGAGTGAATTGGAAAGGGAAAATATAATTAAGCTTGTTTTAAAGTTTAAAAACGAAGATGGCGGTTTTGGCTTAAATGCCTCATATATCGATGAGACTTTCCATGCGTTATCCATTTTAATAGACCTAAAAAACCCCCTTGACGATTTAAATTTAAAGGATACTATAGAATGGGTATATAATTGTGAAAATCGCTCAGGGGGTTTTAAAGTTAAACCGGACGTTCCATATTCATACTCTCTAGAGTATACGTACTATGGCCTTCAAGCTATGGATCTACTGAATGTCGAACCGCTTTTTCCAAACACACACGTCGGCTTCATCTACAGCTGTTATAACACTAATGGTGGCTTCAGAAGGTCGATAAACTTGGGGATTTCAACATTGGAGGATACGTTTTACGCGGTTTCTTCGCTCACTAAATTAAATGTTACACTATGAAAACGATTAACCTTTGTTCGCTCGCTTACGACTTAAGGTTGTATATGAGGAGTTAAATATTAAATAATATATTCAATAATATAACATATTATGTCTTCCGTTTTAGAAACGAATGAAAATAGACTTATTAAAGTCTCAGTTACCGGTGCCATTTCGAGTCCAGTTATACACTATCCATATCAAATATCTGCCTTCGGCGAGCCGATGGTTCTACCGAGCGTAGGAGGGATCAGGTATAATTTACGTGCTGGAGACTATGCAACCGGGTGGATGGCTGATCACGTCGAGCCTGGCGTAAGTATTAAAAATGCGAACAGTGATGCCAATAGAGCTTTAAATACGCTATCCTGTATAGGGAATGAAGCCATAGTGTTTTCAGGTGATGCTAAAGGTTCTAAAGGTACGGTTGTTGGTAAGCATGGTGGGATTGAACACGTTATGGTGGATTTCCCAGTGGAGGTCTTAGACAAACTCAACATAGGTGATAATGTTTTGGTTAAAGCCTATGGTGTTGGTTTAAAAATACTGAATGCTCCAAACGTTAAAGTTATGAATCTTGACCCTAGAGTGTTGAATCTGCTGAACTTGAAGTTTGAATATGATTGCCTAGCCGTTCCAGTTACCCATTTAGTACCAGCGTCTATAATGGGCTCGGGCTTAGGAGATATACAGGTATATAGCGGTGATTACGATATTCAACTCTTCGATAAAGCCGTCGTTAACGAGTACCACCTAGACGACCTTAGATTAGGCGACCTTATAGCGATATTAAACGCTGATCACACCTATGGACGGATCTATCGTAGCGGAGCTATTTCCATAGGTGTCGTCGTCCACACAGACTGCGTGCTGGCAGGTCATGGACCTGGAGTAACCACGATAATGACTTCAAGTGAAGGTAAAATAAAACCGATAATAGATTCAAGTGCAAATATAGCAAGGATTTTAAAATTGAGAGATGACGTTTAAAGTGGGGGAAAGTTCACAATTTTTATTTTCATCAAATCCTTATTTCTGCTACTGCTTTTTCGATGGCATGAAACTCCACAGCGACCTGCTACCAGCCATGCTTATGAGGTCTATATCTAAAGCGTCTAGAACCTGTTCAAAGGTGCTTTCAAGGTATTCAATATACTTGTCTGTGTCTATTTCATTTGGACCCCTTATAAGTTGGACTGGTTTGACACCTGGATCCGTTACGACTTTAACGAAAGATATTATATCTCCTGCTCTTACGTCGAACCCTTTCTGTTTTAAGAGCAGTGCAGCTTTGACGTGTTGAGGGGTCGTTTTCACATATCCCTCAGGGGGTCTACTGAGCATGACTTTAAATGCGAGTTTATCTATAGGCACGTTTCCACGCTTTATCCTATTATAGCTTTCTTTATAAAGCTCTATTATGTTTTCTTTGGCTTTCTCGAAGTCTTCAAAACTGTTGACGGAGCCGAGGATCTTCATCATATCCATGAATGCGTCTTTAATGAAGTCTGGGATGTGACGTTTCTTGCCAGTTAATCCTTTAACGTCTACTGTACCGTCTTGGTAAACGCCAAGGTAGTTCTTTTTCCTAGAGCTCAGCACGACGTATCTGTAGATTCTGTCTATATCGAGCTCCATGCCGAGCTCTTTTTCAGCCCAATTCATAAGCTCTTCAATTTGGCTCTTCGTCGGAGACTTTAAGAATAGCGAATCAGTATCACCGTATACGACTTCAACTCCTAGAGATTCTGCTTTTTCAACCGTTTTCGTTATAACGTACCTTCCTATGGACGTTATAGCCTCTGCGACTGTTGGACAATAGAGTGCGAAGTTTTCAGCTCCAAATACACCATAAGATGCATTTAGAATAACTTTCAGACTGCTTTGAACGACATTATACCATTCTCTAACTTCAGATGGCAGGCTTTTATCTTTCGACCTGGGCTTATACCATTTAACTCTAACGTCTTTTAGAGACCCTATAAGTAGGCTTGTTAACCCTTTCTCCTTCGTGCAAATCCAGTGGGTTGTACCTGGGACGATTTTGGATTTGCACTCTTGATGGTTGCAATTCAACGTCTCATAGCTTATATTGTACTGTCTAACTATGGAAGGATACATGGATTGAAAGTCTAGAACTGCCACGTTAAAGTGAACACCAGGCTTAGGTGTTATAACTTCTCCACCTCTATACTTCTTACCCTCTATTATGGCTTTTGTCGTTATCTTGCCTTTTACTGCTAGGAGGTCTTCCCTCCTAGGTATTAGCCACCCCCGCATACGGTGCTCATAAAGCATCATATTCCTTATCCAGTTCGATATGCCTTGTCTGGTTAAATCTTCAACAGGGGTAGAGGTTATTCTTGCGAGAACCAGTATAAGCTTCATAACCAAATCATTGTTCATCGATGTTAATCCATAGACTATCTCAGAATCCCTAAGGCAATACTCGGCGAGCTCCATATATGTAAGCTCGCTAATAGGCGTTTCAATTTCCACCTTCCCCATTCCAAGTAAAGCTTCACCTATTTCGTCAAGCGTATTTTCACGATATTTCTGACCGAAAGCGTAAACCTGTATAGACCTGTTGAAGAAAAACTTGTAAAGGTCTATGTGTATTCCATTTTTTACCAGCGTAGAATCCCTGCCCCGTTCTATGGGTATTTTATCCGCTTCTATACCGAGTCTCTTCGCTCTATAGTAGAGATATGGTAGGTCAAAGTCGTCGCCATTAAACGTTAAGATGAAAGGATATGCTCTAAAATAGTCGAAAACCCTCAGTATAAGTTCCTTTTCATTATCGAGGTATTCGACCTCCGCATCAATATTCGCCACCCCTTCCTCCACACCTTCTCTCTTCAACAATATGACTTTCCGTAGACCATCCGACCCTATTAGGGAAACAGCAACGATCGGGTCTTTCGCCTCCTTAGGGTTCGGAATTCTAGTCGCTACTTCACCTGCAACCTCTATGTCTACCGCCAATCTAGCTATCTTCGGGACTCTAAGCTCCAATAGGCTGAGCCATCTAACAACATATTCCATATACTCCTCCGGCTCGTCTTTAAAAACGCTCTTAATCACCCTCAGCGTTTCATCTGGAAGCTCGTACTTAACTGGTATAAGTTTGCCTTCTTCAACCTTATACGGCATACCGATTTTTAACCTCCTGTCAAAAACGTAGTTTTCATGAAACTTTATATCGGCCTCCCAAGCCTTGGGGAGAACATCTCTTATGGAATTTCCAACCCTGCCGCCTATGGAAAGCGGATCTTTAGCCACAACTTTAGTCATCAGCCTTTTCCTGTAATTTAATGGGTCATATTTTTCAACAACCTCTAGCTGTTGGAATCCTGGATGGTTTATAATCCCCGGAACATCCTTCACTTTTTCAGGCGGCAGGTCGCTTAAACAATAGGGTTTGTAGTCTGTATTATCATACCATAGGTATATTTTCTGCTCAGCTTCATTGAATAGTTTTAAGCAAACGGCTCCCTTCTCTCCATCGTAGGTTGCTGATATAAGGTAGCTCGGAGGTATATCCTTTACCTCTTCATCTCCATTGGCTTTAGCTTTTGAAAGCTGCTCTCCTTCAAAATGAGTCTCATCTACCGTCCTCTTTTCCTCCTCCGTTTTCTTGGCTAGAAAATCCATGAGGGTGTAGGTTTTATAAGGCATCCTCTTCTCACTAGAAACTATAAGCAACCTCAGATATTTATGTTATCCTTTGCGAACCTGTCAACATGATGCGTCAACCACGTAGTTGAACCAATGTTTTTAAGCAAGTTTAAAACAATAAACATATGCCAGCTAATGCCCGTGATGGTTGAGAGAGCTCTTAGACTTGCATTTAAGATTTTCCAGCTTGAAGAGAAAAACGGTTTAGGTTTAAAATCCGCCGCTAGTAGAGCTAGAAGTATTATTTCTGAAGGAGATCGTCAGGTAATGGGTCTATCTCAACGTTTGGTATTTGAGACTATAAAGCATAAATCACTTATAGATTACATTCTTAGTAAATTTTACGGCGAATCTTTGAAAATACTTTCAGAATCAGCTAAATATGCCTCTCAAATTTTGACGTATGAATTTAAAATAAATAACGCCCCATCTGTAAAACCCGATGTTTTCTTTAAAGCTTTAAGAAAAATCCTTAAAAAGGAGGAATATGCTTCATGTATCCGCCTCTTCAGTTGGCTCAAAAGAACATCTATAAACGAGCTTCTCCCGGCGGAAGACCCGGTGAAACACTTATCGCTTTCATATTCGAACCCATACTGGTTTGCAAAGTACTCTATTAAAAACTTCGGCCTCATCAACGGTTTAAAACTTTTGAAGAGTTTGACTATTCCACCTCCAACATACTTTAGAGTTAACACGCTTAAAGCCTCTGAAGATACGGTTCTAAGTCTACTTTCAAACGAAGGCTTCGAATTCGAAAAAATCGATTGTCTAAATTATGTTTTCAAAGTTACTAAGTCTAAAAAGCCCATAGTTGTATCTGAAGCCTACAAGAGAGGCTGGATATACGTCCAAGACTTATCGAGTTGCTTGGCGGTAGAGGCATCTGAACCTAAACCAGGCTTCACGGTGTTGGATGTATGCGCTACACCCGGGTCTAAAACAACACACTTCGCCCAATTGATGGAGAATAAAGGCCGTATAATATCGATTGAGCTTTCAAAGAGCCGCGTTAAAACATGGCTTAAAGAAACCTCTAGAATGGGTGTTTCAATCGCTCAAATGGTGTTGGCGGATGCGTCTAAACCATACCCGTTAAAACTCGAGGCCGATGTAGTCCTTGTAGACCCCCCATGCTCCAACACTGGGGCCTTCCATAGAGATCCATCGTTAAAGTGGAAAATGTCTCCAGAGCGTGTTAGAAGGTTTTCCGAGCTTCAATTATCCATACTCCTCTCCTCCATAGAACATGTTAAACCGAATGGGCATATCGTTTACGCCACATGCAGTATAATGGTTGAGGAAAATGAAATGGTTATTGAAAAATTTCTAAATCTAAACCCCGATTTCGACGTTGATCAGATAAATTGCGCGATCGGAGACCCCGGTTTAAGAGGGTTTAAAGAGTGTAGGAGACTCTATCCACACAAGCACATGTGCAACGGCTTTTTTATAGCTAAGCTTGTAAAAAGATGATAATTCAAGTTCTGAACAGTTCTAGGAATAGCGATGAGAAGATATCTAAGTAAAATATCAGAATGTTTTCGTTCTAATGCTGGAGTATAGGTTTAAATGGATGGACAAATTAAACGGAAAATCCAGTTTTTCTCAGAACTTCGAACCCTTTACAGTCATACCCTGCATGTCCTTTCGATAGGCGTCTTCCCCTAAAAGAGCTGTGGCTATATCCTTACCAACAACCCCCTCCCTATAGTTCTGTAAAAACATCTAAGTTTTGAGCTGACACTAGAATCTTGGTTTCAAAACGCTCTTCTTTCAAGAGTTCCTCAATGGGTAGCTCTTTGGTCTTCAATTTCCTACAAAGTCTTCTACGTCTAAGGACGCCGAATTTATGTAGTTGTCTAATATTGCTTTAAGGTATATGAGATCCGTGTTTACTACTGAAACATGGAAATCTTCGTCAAAACTAATAGACTCAATCTCGAGATTGAGTCTTTATCTTTCCATACAGCTCTAAAACCAACGCTCCCAATGTCCCTTCAACTGTTAATTTACTTGCTAAGAGATCGCCTTGGTGTGTCCATACCATCACTTCTCCACTTGCTAGGTTATTTAGTAACCTGATTAGGTCGCTTACGTTCTGTTCGATGTAGAATGGGTTGACTTCGACAATTTCTCTTCCAGTGGGAAGAGGCACTTTGTTTAAAATATGATCGTTGAATATGAAAGCGTATCCGTTAAAGTCTACAATGTGAGAGTTTTCCACGACCGCGATGACGCTTCCGAGCTTTAAAACCCTCTTCCTACTCTTCAAATGATCGAACACGTGTTCTGTTAGCTTTATTGGATAATAGCCTAGGTTTACGATACCGCCTCTCTCCTTAAATCCCATTGCTCTGACTAGTTCGCCCCATTGTACATCTAGGCTTATAACCTCGCCTACGTTTCGTCGTCCATAGGGATTTTGCACTTTGTGGTTAAGCCTTCTATAAACGGTGTTGAAGTCCATGCCTTTAAATAGCTTTTGGGCGACTGTGTTTTCAGTTTCTACAGAAGCGTAGGTATATGAGGTGTCAAGCCAACCTACAGCTTTCTCCAATAGCTTTCTACTTACACCTTTTCTCCTAAATTCCTTATGGACGAGAAGACCGCCGATCCATCCACAACCGTACATGTACTTCATCGCATAGATGCTCCCCACAGTCTTTTGATCAACTTTGGCTTCAAATATCCTGCAGGTCTCCAATCGGTTGAGTATTCTGAATAGTTGCGTATCTGCCAAGTAAGTGAATGGCTCTTCCCTATGGCTGTTGAAAAGCCTACTATAGAGTTTAGTTCTCTACATTCAGATATTTCAATTTCCGAATTTCTACGTCGATTTAAAGTCATCTGAGACCTTATAAGGGAAAATCTTAGAGGGGAAAAGACTTAAGTATTTTGCAGGAAGCTTGCCTTATTCTTCATTCTGCTAACATCAGATATGATAACTTTAAAACTTAAATGGAGTATTTAAATGAAGGGGGGTGGGTTTTAATTTGTTTGACAATGAGAGTGAGAGGTATGGAGTGGTTTTCTGAGGAAGAGTCTATTGTCAAACCCATCGCCCCTAAAGACTTGGAGTTTGTAAGGTTGGGCATGATTGTTTTCGTCAGGCGTGTTTACGACTGGATGAGGTCTGCGGCATTTAACGTCATTACTCTTGAGAAAGAAGGGGGCGTTATTGGAGCCAAGCGTTTTTTTCGTTACGAAGGATGGGCTTGCAGTGTTTTACTCCCAGTTTGGTGCTCCAGCAGCCGTATGCTTAGCTGAGGCTTTGATCGCGGCTGGGATAAAATATGTGGTGGTTTTCGGTGAAGCTGGTTCGATAAATCCCGGGGTTGATGTTGGTCAAATAGTGATACCTACATTCGCCATCAGGGAAGAGGGTGTGAGCTACCACTACCTACCTCCAGGTTTTGAAGCAAAACCGTCAGACAAAATTCTGAAGAATATTAGAATGCTTCTATGCAGAATGAGCATACCGTATAGGGAAGGGGGCATCTGGACGACAGATGCGCCGTTCAGGGAAACTATAAAAAAGGTTTTAACCTATTCAAAGATTGGAGTGTTAGCAGTTGAAATGGAGTGTTCGGCCCTATTCTGCCTATCCACCTATCGAAGGATAGATTCCGCAGCGCTCCTAATAATAACAGACACTCTATGGGAAGGAGTATGGAAGCCAGCGTTCGAAGAAGGAGAAGTGATCAGCATGGAGAGAAGAGTGTCGGAAACACTGGTGACATATTGGAATGAACTGATTCAATAGCACGTTTAATTCCGCTTAAGTAAATTACCTACGGGTAGGCAAACACCTATCATATTAGGCTTTTCGTAGTCTGAAATAGTGTAAGTCATGTGTCTACGTCTACTATCTGCGCGTCATCTCTATAGTAGAGTCCCAGCTGTGAGCGGGAAACTCACATATGCAGAATGTTTAAATCTAAAGCTTGTTTCAAGTACTACTGGTCTGTTATGGGTAAGATTAGAGTCGGCGTGATAGGATGTGGGGGTATTGCTTCAGGTACGCATGTTCCGAATTACCTCAAACTACAGGATGTGTCTGTAGTAGCCTGCGCTGATATAGATGAGTCTAGGGCAAGAGATTTTGCGAAAAGGTTCAACATTCCAGCGTATTATAAAGACTATCGAGATATGCTTGACAAGGAAAACCTAGATGCTGTAAGTGTATGCACGCCTAATGTGGCACATAAAGACCCGTCTATAGCGGCTATGAAGGCTGGAGCACACGTGCTCGTTGAAAAACCTATGGCCGCCTCGTTGAAGGACGCCGCTGAGATGTGGGAAACCTCTAAGAAGACAAACCGCATACTCATAGTCGGCTTTCAAACGAGGTTCAGTCCATCCATAGTCTTGCTTAGGAACGTCGTTGCATCTGGCGAGCTCGGCTCAGTATACTACGCTAGAGCTCTGCATTTAAGACGCTGGGGTATTCCACCAAGCCCAACATTTATAGATGTGAAGCTGTCCGGTGGAGGAGCCCTGCTCGATATAGGATGCTACGCGGTGGATACCGCCATGTATGTTCTAGGCTTCCCAGAGCCTAAAACAGTCACTGGCGTCACGTACGCGAGGTTCGGCAAGAATAAGAAGTACGCTGAAATGGGCTGCTGGGGGTCTAAATGGAAACCTGAAGAATTTCAAGTTGAAGATATGGCTGTAGGCTTCGTCAGATTTGAAAACGGGCTTTCTATGATGGTTGAAACAAGTTGGGCAAGCTACATAAACAGTTCAGGAGTCTTCAACCTAGTGCTGTTGGGAGATGAGGGAGGAGCTCAGATGGATCCACCTGAAATCTATAAGGGTTTGGAGCTTGAGGAGTTGAAGAGACAGGCGTATGGTCCACTTAACCTAGCGGCTAAACCCATCGATCACCTTCCAAACGTGGACATATACTATATGCGTATAGCAAACTTCATAGAGTCTGTAAAACTCGGAAAACCCCTATTCTCCCCTGCCGACGAGGGTATAAAGGTTCAAGCAATCCTAGACGCAATATACAAGTCTGCCGCTCTAAACAGGGAAGTTGAAGTTGAAAAGCCGTGGAAAAGCTAAAATCATCTTTTATTCTTTGAGAGTAGAGCTACTCTGCTAGGTTTGAAGAAGTCTTCGACGATGTATCCTGTTTCACCAGCTAACTTTTCAGCGAATTCTAGAACATTCTCGCAACTTGGCATTGCATCCTCCGGAAGCCTTTTTATAGACTCTCCTACTCTCATATAGGCTTTCGGCTCTATATAGTCTGGCTCGGCTCTCTCTATCAGCTTAGCGTATCCTTCTATATTATGCATGTTATACCCTTTAACCAGAGTTATTCTTATCACTTTACGGCAGTTGAAGCTTTTCATAAGTTCTAGGCTCCTCATCTGCGCTTCCCATCCATTTCGCTTAATGGGTCTTTCAAGTCTATTGAATGTTTCCCCATCTGGTGCGCACACGCTTATGTATAGGTTTGTCGGTTCGACCCGTAGCTTTTCAAGCCCCTCGGGATATGTGCCTTTAGTAACGAGGAAACTCTTCATCCCCCTCTTCTCAGCCAACTCTATAAACTCCGATAGGTACGGGTATAAAACGCTCTCACCTATGAGGCTTATGGCGACATTCGTGGGGTTTTGCGCCTCCTCCCACCTGCTCGGCGCGACTTTAATATTCCCCTTATAGCCTATCAGAAGCTCCCTCTGCGCTTTTATCAGACCATCAAGTAACCATTCAGGCTCATCAGGTTTAACATCCATTTCAGCCCCCAAGAATACCCTAAAGCTCCTCCAACAGTACAAGCATCTGTTGAGGCACCAGAATAACGCTAGACTACATTGGAGACATCTATGGCTTTCAATACCATACCACTTCTGCTTATAGCAGTATCTTCCCTGCGTAAGGCTTTTCCTAGTCCATTCACATATCTTAACACCGCTGTGGCTTCCAACAATCCTATAACCTTGCTTTAAAAGCGTCCTCTTAAACGACTCTAAAGCATTCTCTTGGCTTGCCATCAATAATCATGTTCACCATATGAATTCTTAAAGATAAAGTTAGTTTTTAAGCGAGAAGCTATAAGTTCATATTGCCCCACCATAATAATATCTGCGTGGTGTGTCTTTATGACAGAGTTGATGGAGGTCTTCCTAAAGCTTGAAAACGTACTATCCGAAAAGGATTCCATTCGGGATTCCATTCAAGAGAACGTTAGAAATATTATACGGCTATCTAAAACAGTCATAGGGTTGATCCACAGAGGGCTTCTTGAGAAGGCGAAGTCTGAGGCTGATAGGTTTTCAAGTTTTCTAGAAACGTTGGAGAAGCTTAGAGGTCTTCATGAAGAATTTTACTTTTCAAACTTGATAGCAGATGCCTATCAAGAGTATTGTGAAGCTAAAGTCCTCCTAACATATGTTTGCGAAAATAGGATACCTTGCTGGGAGGAGTTGCATTCTCCACCAGTACCTTACCTCCTCGGTCTACTAGACATGGTGGGTGAGCTTAGACGTTTGACTTTAGAGTATATTCGGCGTGGTGATGTAGACACGGCTGAGAGATTTCTGAAGACTATGGATGATATATGTTACGAGTCCATGAAGATAGATTCTCCCTACGCGTTATCCGTCGGATTGAGGCGGAAGCTTGATGTGGCTAGGAGAATAGCTGAAGCTACGAGGGGGGATCTAGTGTTCGAAATCAGAAGAAGTAATCTAGAAGAAGCGTTGAGGAATTTGGAGAAAATCATTCAGAAGCGTGAAGCCTCTTAGCCTCACTAGCCGCTAAATGTGCCAGTCTGAGAGGTTCAGGCATCCTATAACTCTTAAGAGATTTGATGGAAACCTCCAAGGTTGTTTCTAAAGAAATAAGGCTTCCAGGTGAAACGTATATTGGATTAGCTCGATTTACCGGCCTGATACCGTAGCCTACAACCTCTCCATTTAATAGTATCGGCTTGCTTTCTAAAGGATCCTTAGGGGTTTCGCATGTGCAACCTGCCAGCAACCTGCCAGCCACTCCGATGGAAGGTTTGCTTGACAGTACTCCAATATATGTGGCTAATCCGCATTTAAATGGGTGTGCTATACCGTGTCCACCGACCATAAGTACTTGAAAGTCTTCACCGACCTTTTCCAGCGCTCTAAGTATTAACGGCCCCTCTCTGAAGCAGAGTAGGCTAGGTATGTAAGGCATCACCGCTTTGCCTCTATAAATAACCTTTTCGATAACTCTAAAATCTGAAAGTCTCAGGACGACTACTGCGGCATATGCATTTAAGCCGTCATAGGCGACATCTACACCGGCAATCCTGTGAATGGGTTTTTCAAAGCGGTCTTCTATGACGGCTTTCGATGCTAAGATCCTCTGGGCTCTTCTAAGATTTCCAATGAGTTTCCCATCAACTTCAACCACTAGATATTCACCTTAACCTCAACTGAAACTCTATCGCCATTCTTAAGATTAAACCGTTTTCTGAGGTTTTCAGGGGCTACGAGTTCAACTACGTCAAGCCCATAGTGTGTTCTCTCAGGCATCACTATAGCACCGTTTACCTCGCCCCCTATTAAAGCCGGATAGCATTTTACAGCACCGTAGGCTCTACCGTTTTTAGTAAATTTCTCTATCTTTAAACCGGGTAATCCCCTTATAATAAATAGTGTTTTCAAATCGTTTAAGTCGATGATTTTAAGGTTTAAAGTGCCAGGGTATGGTTTAAACTTTAAAACTTCCTCAAACTTATCCATGTATATTTTCACGTAGTGTTCCCCATCTCCAAATCCGCTCAATACTATTCCTGAAAACCTGAACGTTTTAAGCTCTTCAAATATAGGTGTAAGCCTTTCATACGTAAACCTTAAACTGTTCAAACACTTCTCCGTCAACCTGACGGCTATAGTCCTCCCCACCCTCTTCTTCTCGATGAAATTGCTACTGCTCAGCTCGTTTAAAACCCTTGAAACAGTCTGCTGTGGAAGCCCTATATCTGAAGCTAACTCTGTAGTCGTAACATAGACCCAATTCTTCCAAGCACCAAGCTCTATAAGCTTTAAAATAACTGAAGGATTTCTCCAGAGAACCTTATCCTCCTTCAAACCCCTCTCTCCGTGAAATACTCAGCTATACGCTGCTTAATAATGGATGAGCTGTTGGGTGTATATGCTTTAAACTTCTCCATTTTAATAACCTCCACTTTGATTCCAAGCCGTCCAATAGCTTCCTCCAACGTCTTCTTCAAGTAATCCTGATCATAACCTAAAACGACAACATCCGGCTTAACAGTAGCTAAAACCTTCTCAATGGATGGTGGGTCAAACCCCAGCATGGCTTCATCGACGGGTTTAAGGTTTTCAACTATGAACTTTCTCGCCTCTTGGGGGATTATAGGTGGTTTCCCACGCATCTTCTCTACCGTTGAATCTCTAGCTATTATAACGATAAGCTTTCCATCCTCACCAGCTAGCGATTTTGCTCGTCTAAGGAGCTCTATATGTCCAGGATGGATTACGTCGAAAACCCCTCCAAGGAGAACGGTTCTGCCCACTAACGCTCCCCTTCCCATTTAAAGTCTACGAGTTTTAGAAGACGCATCCCCTCTAGTATGCCCTCACAGTAAGCTATTGCAATAAGACTGCTGACTAGATCGCCTTTAAGTTTAAAAGCTACAGAATCGTTGTAGTAGTTTCTAGCCCATTCTAATGCTAGGTTAAGTTCTCTACTGAACATTTCTCTAGATTCTCCTAGAATCTTCATCTCCCTAAAAACGTTTTTAACACCAACTATGTATCTATCTAATACGTCAAGTTCTATAAAGCCTCTAAAACGTGGAATATTCACAACATGGCTTCTCTTAACGCTGGCCAGCCTTACGAGGGCTTCGATTTCGAGAAAATGGAGAGTCCCGGGGACGATTATACAGTGGGGTGGTTCACCAAAATCCTCGTGGATAAGCTCATCTAGTCTTCCACCTTTAACTTTAAAGTCGTCATAGCCTAACCTGGCCAATCCAACTACAAGCCTATCTTCTGTAAAAATTCCCATTTGCTTTAATTCTTCAACCTCTCTGAGAATTCTCAACCCCTCGTTAACAGTCATAGCTTTATTTTCATAAGCCCTATAGTCTAATAGAAGGAGGGTATGCAATCCACGTGCAAGATTATAGAATGTTGTTTCGTAAGGCTTAGTTGAGACCGCTCCTCCATCTGGAAAACACACTGTCGCAGTCTCGCCAAACTTATAGATTTGTAATCCGCAGGCTCCAGCGGCGCTCGCGACTACGGATGATGAATTTACGACGCTGGTCTTTATGCCACGTTTTTCAGCTTCAAGTCTCAAAGCTATATGCGTTGTAGCGGCGAATGGGTCTCCCGGAGTTAATAGCACAACTTTAAATTCAGTAGCCTTGTCTAAGATGAATTTTCCCCCTAAGTTTTCAAGGTCTTCTCTAGAAACTCTCCTAAATGTCCTACCTGAAGCATTTTCAAGCTTTCTTAAGACCTGCTCAGGCGTATAATTTGTATATGTCTCAACGTACACTTCATCGGCACTTCTAACTGTTTCAAGGCCCTTCAGAGTTAACCCGCCTTCTCCCAGACCGAAGCCTACAAATATCAGCTCACCAGCCTTCATCTGAAGAAAATGTCTCTCACACTTTATTTAATTCCTAACTCTCTATCTTCGTAGAGTTTCTACGATTTTTCGAAACCTTCTTCAAAACCCTTATCACTTTGAAAAGTTATAATTGCAATGGTCTTTATGAGGAAAGTTAAGGTTGGGGTTGTAGGTTTGGGTATAATGGGTAGAGTACATACAAGAGCCTATAAAAGCCATCCCAATGCTGAAGTCGTAGCAGTCTGCGACATAGATGAGGATAGGGCTAAATCTTTTGCAAAGGAATTCTCAATAGCAAGAGTTTACACAGATTTTAGAGAGATGGCTGAAGACCCTGAACTCGAAGCGGTTTCAGTAGCCACGCCAGACTTCCTGCATAAAGAGCCTGTAGTCGCCTTTGCGAAAGCTGGTAAAGACGTTTTATGTGAGAAGCCTTTAGCTACTTCAACATCTGATGCTGAGGAAATGGTTAAAACAGCGAGAAACGCAGGTGTTAAACTTATGGTTGCATTTCACAATAGGTGGAGTCCACCGTATGCTATTCTAAAGTCTAGAGTAGATTCAGGTGAACTAGGCCATCCTATATATGCATATGTGCGTCTATGCGATACCATATATGTTCCCACTAGAATGATAAGCTGGTCTTCCAAGACATCAGTCATCTGGTTCTTAGGAAGCCACGTAGTAGATCTCGTAAGGTGGATTTTTGGGAAAGAAGCGGAGAAGGTCTACTGTGTTAAGAGAGACCATATCCTTAAAGGTATGAACGTGGAGACCGAGGACTTCTTCCATTACATAGTTGAGTTTCAAGATAGTGCCGTAGCGTTGTTTGAAAATAGTTGGGTTCTTCCTGAAACACTTCCATCGGTGGTTGATTTTGCAAGCAAGTTTGTCTTCACTGAGGGCTGTGTCTACGTAGATACTCACCATAGTCAGGCTATGCGAGTCTACACGTCTGTGAAAGCTGAAAACCCGGATTTATTCGGCGGCCCCCTTGAGATACATGAACACTTAACAGGTTTTAATGTGAGAACGGTTTGGCATTTCATAGATTGCCTTGTTAGAGATAAAACGCCACTATCTACAGGTGAAGATGGATTGGCTGTTACGAGGATCATAGAGGCTGCTTTAAAATCGGCTGCTGAAAGTAAACCTGTGAAAATTTAAATGTTGAGAGTCTTTCTATTTTTAACCTTGTATACTGTGAAAAAGCCTATAGTGCCGCTTAACCTCGCCGCCAGCTCCCTCCTAAGCATTCTCACGTACTCTGAACTGCAATCTATCAACATGATAAGCTCTACTGCATCTAGATCCGGCCGATTGGGGAAGAGCTTATCAACGTTATGCTTTATAACTTGACCGTTTTCAATATTATTCAATAAGCCTGAAACCTTATCCCAATCTCTAATAGGCGTGCAAACCCTCAGCAGATAAGTCATTATAACTACTCCTATTCTAAAAATTCAGATTTGAACTTTTTATAGTTTCCCGCTTTCACCCCTCGAAAGGATCATATTGTTAATTGTTGTCAAAGTATCCCCATCAAGTCCCATTTCTGGAATATAGGGAAAATCGAGGTTTCCGCGCTCATAGTAACTTGGATAATTTCAATACGTGTCTATTTCTGCTTTAGATTGGTCTTGTAAAGCTCCCCTTGATAGGTCATCTCTTCTTAGGGGTCCTTAAAGCAGTTAAGTGAACAATTAGGGAAGCTATGAGCATGTATACTCCATAACCTATAGTTACATCAAATGCTTTAAAGACGCTACCTTTTGCCACGTTGAAAATCGTCAAGACTATTAGACAATCTATGAGAGCAGCTACCCAGCATAGTTTAGGTTTTAGGAAAACGGTAGATAATTGGAAAGTTAAAACCATCAATATTGCAACTGTCACCCATGGATTTAATCCAACTATTAAACCGTACCTCTCCAAGAGGTCCCATATTGTTATTTCAGTCCTCCCGGCTATCACAATGTGTGAGTTTAAAAACCCTAAGAATGTTAAAATCCATCCAACTCCCGCTATAACCCTACCTAGAAGAGCTTTCTTAGATATTCTCTTAACCCACCTTCGATAGATCAAGCTTAAGCAAATGACCGTTACGATCAAAGCTGGTAGATACGGTGGATTCACCTCCACCTCGTATACTGGACTTGTAAACACCTGTACTCCATTAGATTCTAAAGCAACGTAGAAGAACAATTTGCAAGGTATTACGGGCTCTATCCCGGCAACCCACTTTCCGTCCACAAGCTTCATGGGTTTTCTAACCCAGATGCTGCCTGGAATGCTGGTTCTCCAGACGACGGATAAATTATAACCTTCAATAGGCTTGCCTTCAACTTCTAAAGTCCATAGTTTGACAGCGTAATCTACTTTAGGGCTTAAAACAGCGCCTCCATTTTCAAACACGCCGTTCAACCATAGAATCGCCGTCATTATCCAACCTGGATACGCCTTTGAGTGGCTCCAATTCGGAGCTAAATTCATGATTTTACCTGGATAAGGTATCGCTGTGAAAGTATCGTTGATGGCATGTAATGTGAAGAATTCATCATTTGTAGATGCCAGTACGAGTATCGGCTTATTTATCTTAGACGCATAGAAGTAAACGTCAAAATACTTGACCATAGAATTGGCGAACTCAGTCCTCACGTCGAAGGTTTTTGGAACCATTTGGTTAGCTAAACTGCCAGACATTATCAGGTCTCTGTAGTTTCCAGATGCTACTATGGGTATGGCTACCTTAACTCTAGGATCTACTGTTGCAACAATATATGTCTCCACCCCTCCCATAGAGGCACCGGCTACTGCGATACGCTCCCCATCTACATCTTCCATAGATTTTAGAAGTGTCACAGCCCTTACAGCAGACCATACTGCATGGTAGTAGTAAGCCCCCTCAGGCCCACCAGATACGTTAACTATATTGCTGGCTGTACATGCAGGTTCTCTAGAAGAGCTGCCGCATCCTGGGGCGTCAATACACATGACGATGTAACCCTTCGAAGCAATATAGACGGCGATGCTTAGGAAATCTCTAGATGAGCCATTAGTTCCATGAAGCATCAGAACCGCTGGCAGAGGTTCAGCCTCATCTACGGGTTTAACTATAAACCCGTTTATTCTGACATCCTGACTGCCATAGTGTTCGCTTGTGTATTCTAGCCATTGAATGCTGAAGTTACGATCGTATTCAACTCTATATTCGCTTCTTTTAAATTCTACGTTTAAAGGCTCTTCGAAGGCCTTTGTTAAATTCCAGAAATCTATGTTTGGGTTTGTCGGAGGACTGGAAAACCTTCTAGGGGTTTGAATTGAAAGCCCGGTGCTCAGTAAAACTAAAGATATGGAAAATCCTAATGCAAACAATGCTTTTATGATGCCATACATCCCCTTCAGCCTTATACGACTTCCCTTGTTAGAGTTATCTGTATTCCTCATGGAAATGCCTCAGATACCCCAGGTTAAATTCATCCATTTAATTGTGTCGTTCTTAGGTGACTTTCGTCATCGGCATTTAAAAATTTGCCTCCGCGGTAGTTAAAGATTATCTTCACCTACTATTGTAAAATCGCTTATCATCAGCGTCGGGACTACATAGCTTCCCTTAACCTCAAGGCTACGGCTTATTCCTATGGGTTTTTGGAGAACCTCGTATACGTTTCCCGATATCATGCAATTCTCAACAGGATAACGTTTTTCACCGTTCTCTATCAGAAATGCCTGCTTAACAGCTCCAGATAGTAAGCCGTCTTCAAATCTAACATATCCTGAAAACCTTCCAACATACAATCCTATTTTTGTTTCAGCTATCATTTCTTCAACTTCGAAATCCCCCGGTTTAACTACTGTGTTTGAAGGCGCTACATCCAGCAGACCAGCCGCATTGCCAGTCTCCTCCATATTTAAAAGTCTCGCCGTAAACGTGTTATTGATGAAGTTTTTGAGAACGCCCTTTTCAATTACTATGGTCGTTCTCCTAGGTGAGCCTTCACCGTCGAATATAGAAGACGCCAGTCCGCCGGGTTTAACGCCGTCGTCTATAACTGTTAATTCATCGATGGCGACTTCATCGTTCATCTTATTCCAGAATGGGCTTATCCTCCTCCAAACATACATGCCATTATATGCTTGAGATAACGCTGCAAAAATCATACTTGAGACATCTGGAGCCAGTATCACGTTCCCTTTAAAACTTTTAACCGTTTTAGGTCTTAGGCTTTCTAAGGCTTTTTCAGCAGCTTTAGAGGCTAAGCGCTCAATGTCAATGTCCATCTTTCTTGAAGAATACTCTTCATATGCAAGGCTTCCCACTTCGTTCCCCTCCCTAGCCACTGTGAGAAGTCCGCAGGATATTATGGTGGATTCTTGACTACAGTAAATCCCTCTGCTGTTAGCAACCTCTGTCTTACCGAAGGCTGCCGATAAAGCTCCATTAACCACCGAAACTCTACCATCTAGGTTCTTCACGATCGTCAAAGCGGTCTTCATCAGTTCAATAGCCTCTTCAATCGTCAATTCTGAAATTTTCCTATCATATAATTCCTCCACTTGAGGGTATGGCTTAGGATCCGGTAAACCCCTCCAATAGGTGTTTGGAGTTAAGGCTTTAGCCAACCTATACGATTTTTCAGCTAACAGTTTTACAGATTCTTCTGCGGGGTTCTTTAGAGAAGAAAATCCAATACGTCCATCTATTATTGTGGCTAAGCTTAGAGAAGAACTTCTACCATGGGAAACATTCGATATTAGATCTCTTTCAACTTCAACCGTTAATACTTCTCCCTCAGAGAAAACGGCATGCGCCTCCGTAGCCCCCAGCTTTATTACATTCTTCACAGCATATTCTGCCAAACTCACTAAACCCCACCTACCGTAAGTTTACACCTCACGTGAGGCCCTCCACCATCAACCGGAACTACCTGACCTTTACCGCATATACCTGGCGTTAAGATTTTCAAATCATTACCCACGGCATCTATACTCTTCAAAACCTCCAACGCACTTCCTGAAACTGTCACCCCTCTATAGGGTTCTATGAGCTCACCGCTCTCTATACGCCATGCCTCTTGAACGGTAAACGTAAAAACCCCGTTTGAATCTGCCTCTCCACCCATAGCACCCTTAAGGTAGAGCCCACTTCTAGTATCTTCTATTATCTCCTCTGGTGTCCAATCACCAGCCTCCATATATGTATTCCTCATGCGTATTAGAGGAGCAAACCCATAGCTTTGAGCTCTAGCGTTTCCAGTAGGCTCAGCATTCATTAGAGCCGCTGTCTCCCTATTGTGTAAATAGCTTCTAAGAACGCCATGATCTACGATAACGGTCTTCCTAGCTTTAACGCCTTCATCGTCGTATGGCGTCCAACCGTTCGCTTTAACGGGCTCCGGATCGTCTACGATCGTCACAGCCTCCGAAGCCACCGCCTCTCCAATCCTATCTGTTAAAACAGAACCTGAAATCACCATATCAGCCTCAGCTGTATGTCCAAACGCCTCGTGAACTATCAACCCTAAGAGCTTATTATCAAGCACCACCTGATACAGTCCTCCCTTAGGAGCTCTAGCCTTAGACAGCTTTGAAATACGGTCTGCAACGGTTTCGGCTAGATTGAACGATAAGTCTTCCTTGACCAATTCAAATCCGCCGACTCCACCGATCAACTCATACGCTGACGGTGGTGCTGTACCTACTCCTACGGCATATATTCCCAACTGTGTCCTGCATCCATCTACGACTATTTCAGCCCCCTCGCTGCTGATGAACGTCTTCTCAAATGAATCATCTCCATACTGTATGCTTGTCTCTCCAACATCTCTACATCTCCTTAAATACCTGTCGGCCTCTAAAGCTAAGTTTACCTTCACGTCGACTGGCACATCCATGGGGTTTTCGACAACAATCGCAACACACCGTTCTCTAACAGGTTTAACTTCAACCAGTTTGACGGGCCGCTTCTTCACAGATGCTGAGGCTTTAGCCATTTTAAATGCCCGGTTTACAGCGTTACGTAGACTATCCCCATCTATTTTCTCTGTAAAACTGAAACCCCATGCCCCCTCTGTTAATATCCGAACGCCAACACCTCTTACCATAGATATTGCTGCGGCATCTAAAACACCTTTACGTACTCTGATATTGAACCCCTCGTGCCACTCCGCTCTAATATCCGCGTATTCTACTCCCAAATCCTCTGCTACTTTTAATGCATTTCTGAGTAGATCTAACATCTTACATAACTCTTCTAGCGAAGAAGTTAATAACAATTTTTCCATAAATTATACGAAAATGCTTAAAAACCCCTAAACTTTAAAGTTAGAGGCGCATCTGTATGGGGAGTTAAAGCTTTGGAGAGTGTCGAAGAATCTAACGCGTATTGCCAAAGAAGAAAGGCTCAAGAGGTTTAAAGAATCGCTCATAGCCTACTCGACAGACCTAGGTGGGCTTATAGCTGGGCTGATAGTTTTCCTTCGATTGGAGGTCTTCCTAAGCGAACCTTGGATTGTAATGTTATATCCCATTATGATGACGTTTAGAGGAAACGTGGGCAGGATTTTCTCAGCTAGACTATCTACAAGTTTAAACCTAGGTTCTATTAGGCCGTCTTTCAGAAGAAACACCCCGCTTTTCATGATACTCTTTTCTGCTATAAACTCCGTCTCCCTTCTCTTGAGCTTTTTCTCAGGCTTAATGGTGTTTTTCGCTCAAACAGTTATCGTAGGATTTAAACCATGGCTTTTGGGAATAGTACTATTGACTAGTATAAGTACCCAGGCGATTTCAATGTCTATAGCTATCCCCGTCACATGTATTCTGGGTTTTATAAGCTTCAAACGTAAAATAGACCCAGACGTCATACTGTATCCAATAATGTCTACGGTTACGGACATATTGGAGTCTTTAACGTATATCGTCGTAGTCATTACGATAAAAACTCTAATTGGATTTGTTGCACTATCTTCGATATGTATGATATTCTCCTCAGTCATCTTTATCTTAGTAAAGAGGTATGGAAAAGAGGTAGAATTCGTAACCTCTATAAAGCAGGTCTCAGCCCCCCTCCTCCTCAGTTTATCAATCGGTTGGCTTTCAGGTTTAGCCTTATCAAACGTTAAATCTAAGTTAGAAAAGTATCCAAGTATTATGATCGTTTACCCAGCAATTATAGATACAATTGGCGGCTTCGGCGCTTCCATAGGTTCTATTCTTACAACAAGACTTGCAGAAGGATCCATTAGTCCTAAGCTTTCTCTAAGTCTCTTAGAATTTTATGAGACTATTCAAATGTGGCTTTCTGCTTTGGTGTATTTCATAACTTACGCTTGCATAGTTTTCCTGAATGGTTTCCAAAATGTCGGCATGATAATAATGTGTTTCGTATTATCTTCTCCAGTGATTTTGCTTATCTGTAAGCTATCTGCCATAGGGGTTTTCAAAAGGAATCTAGACCCAGATAACTTTGTAATACCGCTTGAAACAACGTTTAGCGATTTCCTAGGTACTCTACTTTTAAGCCTATTCCTAGGAATCATTTAAAATACGCTATCCTATACTCTCAGCCTCTTCTTCAGACTCCTCCAGCATTTCTATGCCTTCTTTATAACCTGATAGAAGCAGTAGATCCCCCTTTTCCAATTGGATGTTTTCATTGGGATCGTAAAGCCAGAGATCCTTATGCCTAACGGCTAAAACTCTAACACCTATCCTATCGTCAAGCGCCAAATCACCTATACGTTTCCCTAAGAAGATCGAATCTTCATCCACTTCGACCACTAAGACTTGCTCGTTCACTTCCTCTCCAGCTAGCTCTAAGACTGGGTGGGCTTCCTCTCCCCTTAAAACTGTAAGCGCTAGGTCTTTAGCATAGTCGCTGATCCTCTCCATAGATTCCGCGAGGAATATAACAGCCATAGCCGTTTCTGTTCCGAGCTTTTCACCCTCTTCGATTATGAACATTTGAAGATCGGCTCTGAGCTTATCGATCTCTTCCTCGAATTTTAAAACACCTTTGGCTATTGACTTTGATTCGTATAAGATGCTTGAGTACGCTAAGTATAGTGCAATTTCACTTTTATCCTTAATCTCTCTGAGCTTTTCACTTATCTCTTGATGTATGGACAATCGCACCTCCTCCCGCATAAGATTTTAAACAAGTTAATGCGTCCATCGTCCCCCTGACAACCAATACGTCATCTGCCTTTAGTTCAAAATCATTGCTTGGATTTATCAACCATCTGTCATTTCTCTTAACTCCTATGATGTCAAAGCCTACACCACTCGTTATCAAAGCGTTTTCAATAGTTGATCCTTCAAGACGGCTCCCCCTCATAACTTGAATTATGCTAACGCTCTCATCCGTCTTCATGAACCCTTCCTTAATCTTCGGATGAATCTTCATCTTCTTTAAGACGATTTTAGCAATTTCAATAGCTTCGTAAGCTACCATGCTTGTTGCATCTGCAATCTTAAAAACCGATACAGCTTTTTCAGCGTTGTTGAGGCTCCTAACAGCAAGGCTCATGTAGATGATAACAGACTTTTTCAAATCGTTTACGCTTTGTTCTAAATCTAAAACCTGTTTCGCTAATTCCTCGTCATCATGCATTATCGAAGCGTAAGCTAAATCCAACATTAGACTTGAAAGATTTATAAGGTCTTTCAGCGAATCTTTAACGCTCCTTGGCTGGATGACCTCCTCTGATCGCCTCAATTTGTACTCCAACTGCGTGTTAAATTATGGTAATCTGCCTATTAAAAATTTCTAAGGCTGGTGTGAAATAGAGTTGCATCTAACGATAGGTCCTCGCCTCTAATCTTACTTCAGCCCAAGGATTAGGTTTAAATAACACGTATACATATATGTATACATACGGTGGTTTAGACGTCTTCAAGGGTTGTTCCAGTAAGGCTTGACCAAGAGACCTTAGAATCTATAGACCTATTGGTGGAGCTAGGTGTTTTCAAGTCTAGGAGTGAGGCTGTTAGGGCTCTTGTGAAGATCGGAATTGAAGAGCTTAGTGATCTAGCCGTTATTGTTGACGCCTGTGAGAAGCTGTTTGAGCTGGAGAGGCGGCTGGGCGATATACCGATTAGGCTTAGAGGCGGGTTTAAGGAGCTTATTGAGATGAGGGAGAGGTCGTATTGAGCTACATCGACGCAAGCGTTATGGTTCTAGCGCTAGATCCATCAGATCCTCGTAGTAGTAGAGCCAAGGAGAGGCTTGAAAGGGAAGGTTATAAAGTTATATCGGAGCTCGTGCTCGTTGAATTGTCGAGCGTGATCAGTAAGAGAAGAGAGCTACTTCGAGAATTGAGCAACGAGATCCAGGTGGACGAAGGAAAACTCATACCAGCGATCCTGCTATATATGGTCAAGAGGTTCAACCTTACATATAGGTCTACGGGTGCATCTAAACCAGCGCTTCCGGGGCTAGGTAGGATATACGAACCCATGTTAACAGCCATAGAGCTATCTGGCATATTAAGACTTAAAACACTAGACTTATTACACGTAGCTTATATAGTGATTCTGAAAAACAGGGGTGAGCGAATAAGTTTGATAGTGACGGGAGATGAAGACTTTAAAAAAGCTGAAGCAGGACTCGCAAGAAACCTCAAAATCAATATCGAATTGATAGACTGATTATTGAAGCGTAAGCTTAAGCTCCAACCCTATGCATATATATTTGTATTTGCAATAGCTACCTTCAAGCCTATTCCCATCTCTTTCTAAATCATCTACAACCTTCAACTTCGGCTACATGATTCAAAGGTTTAAAGAGAAAGCTGAAGAATATGGCATAGGAGTTGAGGAAATAAGCGACTATAAGACATCAAGCAAATGCCTAAGGTGTCGCTTTGAAAACATGACAATCAAAGGAAGACTCTTCAAATGCCTAGAGGCGTCCTAAATATAGGCTACCTTCAAGGTGAAGGTAGCATTAACAAGGTAGTAGCACACCTCTGCTTCTAAGGTGGAATGGGGTGAATTAGGAGCCTAAAAGGGTAATGAGTAATAAACCAATGAACACCCTAGAAACAAAGCTCTCTCGGCTTTAGCCGCGGAAAGTGTCACCAGTAATCTCTCGTTTCAAGGTATTCTTCCATAGCCTCTTGAAGGCTTTGAATAAAACTTTTGTAGTCTTTATGGGGTTTAGCCAATATTTGGTGGGCTGTTAAAGGTCCAACTCCCTTAACGGCTAATGCTATGGCCGCCCTCCTCCCATATATAGATAGCAGGTTTGAACTCATTTCAACGCGAGTAATTAAATCCTCTTCATCCTCTGTTAGACTCAACCCCTGCTTTAGCTTTCTAATGGCCTCTATAGTTTCATCTATACGCCACTTCGCTATGGCTATCCTACTTGAGTTGCACTTATTGCAGATTACCTGCTCCGGCAATTCTCTAATAATAGCTCTATGCACGTTTAAACAATCGAGGCATAGAAGCGTCACCGCTCTATTCATGATCCTATCTTCAAAGTGGTTCAGGCTTTCCGTGATCAGTATTTCCCCCACCTCTACTATAGGCATGGCTATCGGTGTAGGTTTTTCACCCATGTAGGTTGATATTCTAATCGCCCCGTTTCTAACCATGTTTAAGAGTTTGGAGAAATGCCTCACGTCGTAGTGGGTGGTTAATTGAAATCGAAATGCCTCTTCGTAGACTGGGGTGTCTTTAAACCGTTCCGACAGAGTCATTAAGAAGCTTGCAGACTTATAGTAGAGGTTTTTAGGGAGCGCGTCAAATTTAACGGCTACATGTCTAATTATGTAGGGATCCGTATGCTCTTTAAGTATCTTTAAAGACTCCTTAAGGCTGAGCCGTTTAACCATGTCGGCGATCGATGAAGGGTCTACCCGGTTGGAGAGAATAAACAAGACCCTATACGCATCGCATCTAGCTATACACTCTTCTCCAAACTTCTGCCTAATCTTTTCCGTCAAAACCTTTGCCAAAACCCTGTTAACTCCATGGCCGAAACAGGAATGGAGCACTACGTAGCGGTCGAAGCTCTCTACTAAAAGGTCTTTATCTGATGGTACGACAGCGGTCTTGAGCTGCTCTTCGAAAACCTTTAAAATATCCAATATTGGGCTCTTCTCTACGTTGAACTTTCCAGCGAGTTTAACCGCCAACTCTTCAACGTTGCTCTTGCTGAGGAGTTCAACTATATGCCGTCTAAACATGCCTACTGTCAATGCAACTTGATAGCTCGTAGGTAGAACTTCGCCCTCCCATCCGGGTACGGCTGCTGTAAAATCATCTGTAGGTTTAACATAAACCCTAGCTCCTTCTATCGCCTTAATTATCCACGGCCTCCCTCTAAGGATGACTTTAACACCCGGCTTCCCGTATTCTGAGAAAAAGTCCTCCCCTAGGTAAGCGATTTCCTCCCCGCTTTCCAAGTTGTAAACTGGAAACTTAAGTTCTTCCGGTATTGTGGATAAATGTCTGTAGTAGTAGGCTCTAGTCCTTCTACTAGCGGTTATGTGATCATTTTGAAGTTTCAGCAACCCAAGTCTATCCATGTATGTTAAAAGCCTTTCAAATACTCGCTGGCTTAAACCTCTATACGGGTAGCTTCGCCTCACGATCGTTAATGCGTCTTCCTGCTTAACCTTACCCCCATTCTCCAACACTATGCCCACCACTTGATGCGCTAAGACATCTAACGCATTACTGTGAATTTTAACATCTTCAAGTCTTCGTTTAGTAGCGAGCGTTTGGATCGCTAGGCTTTCCAGTAGATCGTCTAAACCAGCTGAAACTATTACGCCTTTAGAAGTCCTATCTAAACTATGACCGCTCCTACCGGTTCTCTGTATGAAGGCAGTTACTTGTCTAGGGGAGAGGTATTGAATGGTTAGATTCACATATCCTACGTCTATTCCCAATTCTAAACTGCTGGTGCATATAACAGCCGGTATTGATCCCTGTTTAAGTAGCGCCTCCGCATGTTCTCTAACCGCTTTAGAGAGTGAGCTGTGATGCGTCGAGGTTTCGAGTCCCATAAGCCTAAACCTGCTACTTAAATACTCAGCATACTCTCGACAGTTTGTAAATACTAAAGTTGGCCTATTGTCCTCTATAAGCTTAGCAATAAATCTAATCCTGGCGGCTGTTTCAGGTTTCGTTTGAAGCTTCAAAGCTAGCTCTATATCCTCAAGTGTGGGTTTAGGTGTTTCAACTTTAAACTCGTAGGATTTCTGCGCCTCATCCACTACAACTTTCAACGGTTTACTTGAACCTGAAAGAAACTTTGCTGCAAGCTTGGGATCTTCTAATGTTGCGGAAAGCCCTATGATCTGCGGGTTATCCGCAATTTTTCTCAACCTTTCAAGACCAACTGTAAGCTGAACGCCGCGTTTACTCTCTAGAAGGTCGTGGACTTCATCCACTATGATCCAGCGAACTCTACCCAGCCACCTTCTCATACCAAGGGCTACTAGAATTGCCTGCAGTGTTTCAGGCGTTGTTATAAGCACTTCAGGCGGCTCTCTACTTTGAATCCGCCTAACGCCTCTCGGAGTATCTCCATGTCTAACATCGACTGAAACTCCGACTTTACGGCAGAGTGTTACAAGCCTCTTATATACGTCTCTGTTTAACGCTCTAAGCGGAGTGATGTAGAGTATGTAGATTCCTTTGGAAACTCCCCTCTCTTTAAGCGTCAAATACATGCTTAAGACGGGTAGAAAAGCGGCCTCTGTTTTACCGGAACCCGTAGGCGCTACTATAAGGAGATTTTCACCCTGTAAGATTAACGGTATACTCTTCTTCTGAACAGTTGTATAGCTTTCAAAAAGCTTTGGTATGGATGGGTGTAATTGAATGCTCAAAATCGCTCTTCTCCCTATCCATTGAAAACCCCTGGGAGATTAAAAACGTTGTTTAAACTTTTCCTTTAATCTTGACGGCTCTATCCAACTTCGCCTTAGCTACTTTGATCAGGCTTTTCAAGCCTTGTTCGCTTATATCCTCAGCCCGCATAATATTCAATTCTAAAGCCCTATTGAAAACTTTCTCGCCAATATCTGTTCTGACCATGACCGTTGAGAATCCTGGTTTAGACCCTATACCGCCAACCGACACATCTGCTAATCTAGCCGTTAAATCTGGACACGTCATACATCCTTTCCTACTATACTTCTCCAACTCTTTAACGCCAACCGATACGAGGCTCTCACCACTTCCACCATACGCGTTAAACTTTCCACCAGATATGTCAAATTTAAACACGGCTTCAGGTTTAACCCCCATGCTGGGCAGAAACTCTGATACGAGATTGTAGTTGAAATTCTCCATACAGAATAGACCTATAATAAGCCCAGCCGCTTCTCCAAGCTTGCGGTGCCCCATATTCGTCAACTGCATCTTCCTAACGCTTAAAACTTGACATGGTGTCCCCACGAATGCTATCTTGTTACGCATATATTCGTAAAAAGCCGAAGCTAAAGCCGTAATCATAGGGCAGTACGTGTACTTAGACCCGGCGGCTTCCAACACCTCTTGGAAGGTGAAGGCCACTTTAGCCTCGGGAATCCAGCCCTTCAACCTATCCGCCACAGCTACAGTAGCGCAGTCTACCAGCCCCTCTTCTAAGGCTATCTTAAGCAGGCTAGTAACAACTCCTCCGTTTGCAGCTTTAGATTTGATATTTCCATCGGTGGATTCAACCGTATATATGGCTTTATAAAAGCCTAGGGGGTTTTCAACACCCTCCCAGTTTTTAAAGAGCTTTTTCTCCAGCTCTTCCAAAGTCGGCCCGGTCTTAGGGCATTGATAGTAGCATAGCTGGCACAGTATGCACCTGCCTGTGAGAGTCGGCCATCCATCTTTTACAGTTATGGCTTTAACTGGGCAAATAGCTATACAAGCACCGCAGAATGTACAGTTCTCCGGTTTAATGACCTCTCTTATAAGTTGACTAAATACTTTGAGTTCCCTAGTTTCAGTTGAAACAGCCATACCTTTAATTTTAGAGTGAGAGAGGATTTAAAGATTAAGGGCCTCTCTCTGTGTTAAGAGGGAAAAATTTTAAATTGATAAACCGCCTTTCTAGATTTGTCATGTCCATTAATGAATTGGCGGGGGGGCCTATAACAGCATTCATACTTTCGCTCATAGTAGCTGGAGTCTTATACGCTATAGGCGGCTCGATAGGCGTTAAAACTAAACGTAGTCCAGGTAAGTCTAAACCGTATGCCTGCGGTCAGGATGTTCCTGCTGAGAGAACACCTGTCGTTATATGGCTTTATAAATTCGCAACGGCTTTTCTAGTAATCGACGTAGTAGCATATTTGTTTATTCTAAGTATGGGCGCCCCCTTCGTAAGCCCAATAAGAGAGCTGGTCATAGTGTATAGTGTTGTAACGTTGATAGCTTTAATCACAATAGTGAGGAGGTGATTGGGCTGAAAAGAACCATGATTACGTATTTGATCGGTAAGTTTGCTTTGAAGTTGAAAGTTACTGTTATGCGGGGTATTGTCCATGTGGTTTGAATACCTAGTAAACATTTTCACGTTTCCAGGCTTCCTATTCATAATTCTCATCGCGTTTATATATGAGTGGATAGACCGCAAATTGTACGCCGCTTTTCAAAATAGAGTCGGTCCATGGGTTACAGGGTTCTCGGGCTTTCTTCAACCAATTGCAGACTTCATAAAGCTCTTAACTAAGGAGGATATAACTCCTGAAGGGGCAGACACGCTCATTTTCCGCGGCATACCCGTATTTTCACTAGCCATAGCGTTGACTTGTACCCTCTTCCTACCCATATCAGGTAGTATGGGTCTTGTGTCTTTTGAAGGCGATTTAATCGTTGTCATAGCGTTAATGACGCTATTATCCATAATGTTCTTTTACGCGGGGCTTTCCTCACCCAGCCGTTTCTCCATAGTCGGTGCCGAAAGGGCCATGCTGCAACTTTTAAGCTACGAGATACCCTTCATGCTTTCAATTGCTAGCGTAGCCGTTTCTACGGGTTCACTAAGCATAGTGGGGGTTGTGGAAGCTCAGAGGGATAGATGGCTAATCATAGGGCCAAATATGTTGAGTTTTATCGTATTTCTCTTAGCGGCTCAAGCTGAGCTTGAACGTATACCCTTCGATGTACCTGAGGCTGAAACCGAGATAGTGGCTGGATGGTTAACAGAATTTTCAGGACGTAAGTTAGCACTACTCCGCTTAACGAAAGACATAGAGCTTTTTTACCTGTCCAGCCTGTCTGCAGCACTATTTCTAGGAGGGCCTCTGGGTCCTATGGTACCTGGTTTAGAATGGTTGCTTCATCCCGTCTATTTCACCGTTAAATCGCTAGCAACATTATTTCTACTGTCACTATTGAAATCGATCTTTGCGAGGCTCAGGGTTGACGAGGCGGTCAACTTTCTATGGAAGTATATCATTCCATTATCCGTTTTACAATTCCTGTTCGTGAGGGTGGTTGTTTAGATGAGCATTGGTGGTATTCAATATTATAGGTGATAAGAGTGGGAGGTGATTACAATCTATGGAGTTCGTTATAATACACGTATTGGTGGTGTTGGTTTCAATCATAGCTGCTTTAATAGCTGTTGAGGTCAAGGATATTCTGAGGGCGCTTATAGGCTTCGTAATATTAAGCATCTCCCTAAGTATAGTCTTCTACCTGTTAGGTGCTCCATATGTCTCAGTATTTCAACTTGCCATATACGCGGGGGCTGTGGTCGTATTATTCGTAACGGCTTTGCACACGATGAGGAGGGTGAAGCTGTGAATTCGGAAGAAACCAAGTTTTTCGAAGCCTTTACAGCCCTCATGATCGTACTGTGGATAGCTATAATAGCTATATTTCTATCAAACTTGATAGGTTTTCTCACATCCATAGAATATGAGGCTCCAATAACGCTTGAGAAATACCCCTTCTTCATATGGACGTATAGGGGCCTAGACACGTTAACCCAAGTTTTCCTACTTTTAGCGACAATCCTTGGAGTTGCAGCGCTTTTAAGGGAAGACGAGGGGCCTGGTGTAGAAGAAGAGCCTGTGGTTGAAGGCGGGGAGGGTTAAGGATGCAGGAATTAGCTCAAATTCAGACAATCTATATGGTTGCCGTAGTCATATTAACTGCCATAGGGTTATATTGCATAATTGCCAAAAAAGAGCTTCTTAAAATAGTCATTGGAATAGAGATATTGACTTCCGCCGTAAATCTGAACATCATGGTCATGGGTTTGACAGGCTCAGGCGTTGATGCTCTAGCCCAATCCATGGCTGTAATCTCGATGACAATAGGTGCTTGCGTAGCGGCGGTTGCATTGGCCCTCGTTGTCAACGTATTTCGCCACTATCAAACAACGGATGTTAGAAAACTTAGACGGTTGAGGTGGTAGAATGAATGCTCAAATGGTCATATACCCAGTAATAATCCTACTCTCATCAGCAGCCATAATGCCCCCCCTAAATATTTTGGAGGAGAAGCTTAAGTTTAAACAGTTAAAACTCATACTAACCATATTTTCTCTAACATTGTGTCTAATCTTACTACTAACATTGCATCAACAGGTTTCATCCGAAGGGCATATTGAAGCCTTCCTATACGGTTTTGGCCTTCCATTTGGAGTCCAAATTTACGTCGACGAGTTTAGCGTGTACATGGCTGTGATTTTCTGCTACCTCGGATTGTTGGTGTCCATCTTTTCCTATCGCTATATGGAGGTTGACACTGGGCTTGACAAGTATTATGGTTTGCTTCTAACGCTCATAACCGGTATGGTGGGTGTGGCCTTTGCCGGAGACCTTTTCAACCTATACGTGTTCTGGGAGCTTATGTGTATAAGCTCCTACTCCCTCGTATCATTTAGAAAATACCGTTGGGAAGCTGTGGAAGCAGGCTTCAAATATCTAGTTATGAGTACAATAGGCTCGCTCGTAGCGTTATATGGTATATCAATAATATATGGATGTTTTAAGACAGTTAATATGCGTGAAATCGCTATGCAACTTACAATTGCTCAGACGGAATTAAATTCTTCTGCCATATTGTCGCTTTACTTTGCAACTGGTCTTATAATCTGCGGGTTTGCCGTCACCGCTGCTTTAGTGCCTTTCCACACGTGGCTTCCAGATGCACACCCTGCTGCTCCAGCTTCAATAAGCGCTATGCTGTCTGGTGTCGTTATAAAAACTGGCATATACGCTATGGCCCGTGTTCTATTCACGGTTTTCACCATAGTGCCTTTAAGCACTATTGTAGAGGTGGAGATACATCCTGTACCTGCTGTGAACTATGGCTTCATCCTGCTGATCCTCGGCGTTCTAACGATAACTGTTGCGAATATCATGGTCTTAAAACAGAGAGATCTTAAACGTTTTCTGGCGTACTCAAGCATTGTCAATATGGGTTACATAGCCTCCGGCTTAGGCATAGCTGCCCACCTCCTATACCACTACTCTGATCAAGCATACGAATCAGCCATTATAGCGGCATCAGGAGCTGTATTGCACATATTGAATCACGCAGTTGGTAAGGGCCTTCTCTTCCTCTCATCAGGATGTATAGTTCATGAGGCTAAAACTAGGGATCTGACTAAGGTTGAAGGCATAGGTCGTAAGATGCCTTGGACGGGGGTATCATCAACAATAGGCTTATTCCACCTCGCAGGGGTTCCACCCATGGCTGGCTTCTGGAGCAAACTGCTGATAATATGGGGAGGGTTAAGCCATCCTCAGGATATCTTCCTCCTAATATCGACAGCCATAATAATCGTCAATAGTATCTACGCCGCTGGATACTATCTTTGGCTTGTGCAAAGGCTTATGTTCAGTAAGACAGGATCTGCAGCTGAAAAGGCTCACGAGGCTCCACCATCCATGCTGATCCCCATAGCAGTATTAGCCTTATCTTGCATACTTCTAACGATTCTTCTCCCATGGCTAATTCCAGTCGTCGAGTCGTCTGTTTTAACACTCATAGGAGGTTAGATAATAGATTCTGAGCTAAGCAGAGATTTGTAATACTTCATCCCTGCTCAGCCCTTATAATCCCAAAGTGTCTTCACCGAGATGTTGGATATCTTAGCCGCCTCCGTTAGCTTGTCTTAAGCCAATCCCAAGGGCTTTTTTAATGTATTCCTGAGCTGATATTGTCTCCTTCTCTATGGGCTCACCTTTACCCGGTATAACTAGTATGATGGGGTATTTTCTATCCTTTGCGAGCTTTGCTATGGTCCGCTGAATCGATTGGGCCAAACCCTTGGTTAACACGATTATGCCAAAGTCCTTGTCGAGGATGCTTCTTAAAACCTCCTCAGCTTCCTCAGGTGAGTCTGCTATGAAACTGGAACCCACGCCTGCAAGCTTAAACAGAATTGCAGTATCCCTATCCGCTATAACAGCTATGCCTTTCAACTCGGTTAGATGGAAAGCTTAAGCCTATTATAAAGTTTTCTTTAAAAGTAACTTCAGTAGAAATATTTTGAATGTCTCTTAGAGTTTTTCTTCGTGTACAGAAGCTTAAGGCTAAGTGTTAATGAGCATAGGTTGTTGAAATGCGTCAAGCGTAGCTATGAAGATGATAAAGATTTGATTGTGTGTTTAAATTTAAACCCCCAAACCGTAAAGTAAAATTTAATTAATGAAGCTTACCTTACCATAGCAGATTTTTCTCTCTTTCATTAACCATTAAGATAATTGGTTTAAGGGGCAAACATGGAATAATAGAGATAATTGTTAGGCAATACCATGTTACTAGCTTCGCCATTTAAAAGTGGAAAAGCTAAAATCACCCTCTTTCTTAATGAACATATCTTATAAAGAAAAATTTTGTGATAGAAGCACTCTTATGAAATTGGTGATGTAATTTGCGATAATAGTCATTATACTCATATGGAAGTGTTAGAGAAATAATGTTCAGGGCATTAACACTAGAAATAGACGGTGCTTTTATGTTAAAAACTTCAAGTACAATTGCCCTACACAGTTGAGAACAATACCCTTTGAATCCCTCATAAGCTATATATCTCATTAAACAATACCTTGGCTGTCAAGTTTAGATTTTTCATTAGATAATGCTGAGCTTTCTTAACGATTCCAAGGTTTTCTGGTAATTAACGTGAAGAATTTTCCTATTGGTCGTTAGAGCCTTCGTAGGTTTCTATTTTCCATTTCTTAACTTCATTTAGATTAATTGGAGGAACAAATATTGCAATAAAAATCCAATCATCATCTCTATAGTTACATGGTTGATGCATGGTGTTTGGTGGGATATAAAGTACGCTCATAGGTTTAACTTCATATTCCACTTCATCAAATTTAACTGTTCCCACGCCTCTAAGCGTAAAGTAGATTTCAGCTGACTCTTCATGCTTATGCCATGGTCCCTCCTGATGTTGTTCATACCTAAATATTAATAGGTTGAGCGGTATTTTTCTTTCGGATGCATCAAGAATTATTTTGACGTATCTCCCAGATAAGGGAGGTGGAGATCTTCGCTCCACAATTCTACTTACATCCACTAGAAATGGCTTCAATCCATTCTCCCCCATTTATGTCTCATATTCCAATAAACATGGACGCCGTTTATAAAAGTTATTAGTATTTTGAAGACTCCGATTTTTTTCCCCAATTAAGGAATGCCTACCGCCATTAAAACTCTATCTTTCAAATCATTTTATTAAGATAAAGTTTTATCCAAACCCAAAGTTTAAATTAATTAAGAGAACTCAGGTAAGAGTTTCCGTTGCTTCAAAGTCGCCTATGAAGCTTTTAACACTGAGGTGGATAGTTATATAATGCTAACTACTTGACGAGTATAATGGGTTCTGAGTTACGCAGTCTTTGGTAGACATGCGTAACTCTTGAGAATTCATCGAAGCCCTCATCAGTCTCCTCTCCTGTCAGGATGAACCCACTCCAAGCTCTCATAAGCTCTTTAAAGAGCTTCGGGTATGGAGAAAGTCTCTCTATTTGAAGGTATATGTTTATGGAAGCGTTGAGCTGCTTGTTTATCCTCAACAGGAGCATCTTTTCATAGAGTTCTTGAGATTGAGGAAAGTAGCCTTAGCTTTATAATTCATGAGTATCGTAATTGTCCTCCAATCGCTCTTAGAAATATTTCTGTTATGCTTTTTTGGGCTGTTAAACATCATGTTCTTCTTTAAGTCTTCAAACCTGTGAACATAGTCTTTGAACTCTCTCGCTATTGAGGTTGTAAGCCTGTAGATGAAGTCATTCACCCTGTTCTTCTCCCACTTGGAATATTTTGCCAGAACCTTTCTGAGGGATGGCTTCTTTGATGCTTTTTGTTTCAGCCTCTTCCTTTTTACTTCGTAAAATCTGTGTATGTGGAATAGCTTTGTTAAGTCTATTCTAATCCATTCTGTCTCTGGATTGAACCCGTCAAGGCTCTTCTAGTTACAGTCCCAATGCTATTTTACCTTTAACTTCCTCTTTCCTCTTGTCTTAAAAGCTTAAGAATGTTACAGAGTTAAACCTATATACCGTGGCATGCTAATAACATCTGCTGATTAGGGTGGTAGAAGATGCTGATGAAGGGTGTCATATCTAGGATAGTTGGTCCTTTCGTGGTCGCTAAGAATGTTAAAGGATTGCACATGTATGAGCTCGTAAGAGTTGGAGAAGAGGGAATTATAGGTGAGATCATAGGGTTAACTGGTGATAGCGCATTTATACAGGTTTACGAGGAGACTGTAGGTTTGAGACCTGGTGAGAAGATCGAAGGAACTGGAAGACCGCTTTCAGTTGAGCTTGGGCCAGGTTTAATAAGGCATATATTCGACGGTATTCAGAGGCCTCTCCATATTCTTCAGGAAATGGCTGGCTTCCTCATAAAGAGGGGTTTAACTCCCAACGCCTTGGATAGGAGTAAAAAGTGGCTCTTCCACCCAATGGTTGAAGTAGGGTCTAAGGTCTCAGGCGGTAGCGTATTAGGCTTTGTAGATGAAACACCTGTGGTTAAACATAAAATACTTGTACCACCAGATGTAGGAGGTGTCCTGGGGTATATAGCTCCAGAAGGTGAATACACAGTCGTAGATACTATAGCTGAAGTGTTACGGGAAGATAAAAAGATCAGTTTAAGGCTTATGCACGATTGGCCTGTTAGAAGGCCTAGACCTTATAAGTATAAAGCTCCTCCAGATACGCCTCTCGTAACTGGTCAGAGAGTTATAGATACATTCTTCCCACTAGCTAAGGGTGGGATCGCCGCCGTCCCAGGTGGGTTTGGAACTGGAAAGACTGTTCTACAACACACTCTCGCCAAGTATGCTGGTGCTGATATTGCGATATTCGTGGGCTGTGGTGAGAGAGGGAATGAGATGGCTGGGCTTATCGACGAGATTCTCGAGCTTAAGATTCCCGGGACTGAATATCCGCTTTTAGACAGGACTGTTTTGATAGTCAATACGTCTAACATGCCTATCGCCGCTAGGGAGGCAAGTGTATATACAGGGATTACGATAGCCGAGTATTATAGGGATATGGGTTATAACGTGATCCTGATGGCTGACTCCACGTCTAGATGGGCTGAGGCTTTGAGGGAAATATGTGGTAGGCTTGAAGAGATGCCTGGTGAAGAGGGTTATCCGGCTTACTTAACTACGAGGCTTGCGGAGTTCTATGCTAGAGCAGGTAGGGTTGTCACTCTCAGCGGGGAAGAGGGGTCTGTAGCCGTGGTTGGAGCGGTTTCACCTCCTGGGGCTGACTTCTCGGAGCCCGTAACTCAGAGTACTTTAAGACTTGCAAAAGTATTCTGGGCTCTAGACTTCGCCCTAGCTCATAGGAGACATTTCCCTGCTATAAACTGGCTTATGAGTTACTCGATGTACCTCGACTCTATGAGAGATTGGTATGAGAAGTATGTGGCTTCGGACTGGGCTAGGGTTCGCGAAGAGGCTATGAACCTTCTTAGAGAGGAGGAAGAGCTTAGGGAGCTTGTAGCTCTCCTAGGTCCTGAGATTTTGACAGAGGCTCAGCGCTTAACGCTTGAAGTTGCTAGGATGGTTAGAGAATACTTCCTTAGGCAGAGCGCATTCCATCCAGTTGATGCTTACTGTCCCCCAGATAAGACCTATCATATGCTTAAGCTCATACTCAAGCTACGTGAGAAGATGAACGACGCCGTTAAAAGGGGAATCCCCCTAGCTAAGCTTTTAGCTCTACCAGTTGTAGAGGAGGTTGCTAGGATGAAGATTCTTAGTTATGATGAGTTTAAGAAGTCTGTTGATAGAATAGAACATGATGTAGACGAACAGATAGAGATGCTTATTGAGAAGGTAATAAGAGGTGAAGAGGCTTGAAGGGACTGTACAAACCTGCATATAGTGGTTTAAGCTTCTCAACGGTTAAGGAGATCAGGGGGCCGCTCTTATTCGTAGAGGCTAAGGATATGAGCTTTGGAGAGCTTGTAGAAGTCGTAGCTCATACTGGTGAAGAAAGGCTTGGGCAGGTCATCGAAATCTCTGAGAACATAGCCGTCATCCAGGTTTTCGAGGGTACGTCTGATCTAGACGTTGATAAGACGAGGGTGAGGTTTACGGGTGAACCCATTAAGTTAAGAGTCTCCATGGACCTTCTAGGTAGAATCTTCGACGGCAGGGGTAGGGTGATAGACGGTGGTCCAGAGCCAATTCACGTGGATGAATGGGACGTATACGGTGCGCCCATAAACCCGTATTCTAGGGCCCACCCGTCAGAATTTATACAGACTGGTATATCGGTCATAGATGGAATGAACCCCCTCGTCAGAGGTCAGAAGCTTCCGATATTCTCCGGCTCAGGTCTTCCCCACATGCTTCTAGTTTCGCAGATAGTTAGACAGGCTAAAGTGAGGGGTGAAGGTGAAGCTTTTATTGTAGTCTTCGGAGCTATGGGTATAACAGCCGATGAGGCTAGGTGGTTTAGGGAGGACTTCGAGAAGATGGGGGTCATGGATAGAACAATAATGTTCATAAATCTAGCTGAAGACCCCGCCATTGAAAGGCTTTTAACGCCCAGGTTGGCCTTAACAGCCGCGGAATACTTCGCCTTCGAGCATCACATGCACGTACTCGTCATACTTAGCGATATGACTTACTATGCTGAAGCCTTAAGGGAAGTGTCAGCTGCTAGAGAGGAGGTTCCAGGTAGACGGGGATATCCGGGTTACATGTACACAGACTTAGCTTCAATCTACGAGAGGGCTGGTAGGGTTCGGGGAGGTAAGGGTTCTGTTACCCAGATACCAGTTTTAACCATGCCTGAAGATGACATAACCCACCCAATACCAGACCTCACCGGATACATTACGGAGGGCCAGCTTATCATGGATAGAGATCTGCATAGGAGAGGCATATATCCACCCATAAACCCACTCCCCTCACTTTCGAGGCTCATGGACGCTGGAATAGGTCCAGGCAAGACTAGGAAAGACCATAAGCAACTTTCAGACCAGCTCTACTACTGTTACGCCGAAGGTGTAGCTATCAGGGAGGCTGCGATGATATCTGGCGAGGCTGGTTTAACTGAGAGGGATAAGCTATACTACGAGTTTGCAGAGAATTTTGAGAGAAAGTTCATAAGCCAGGGCGTCTACGAGGATAGAGATATAGAAGAGACATTGAACATAGGATGGGAGCTTCTGGCATCGTTCCCGGAGGTTGAACTAGCTAGGATAGATCCTTCTCTGATAAGAGAGTTTCACCCTAAATATGTACGTGGAAAGGGTTAAGGGTTGGCCGCGGTCGAGCTTGCAGCAGTTCCCATAACTAGAGAAGGTTTACTGAAGCTCCGTAAGAGGAGAACCCTAGCCTTAACCATAGTAGACCTGCTTCAGAGAGACTTAGACGTTTTGGTAAAGAGGTTCTTCAGCCTAGTGGATGAGGTTGAGAAAACTAGGAATGAGCTTTACGACTATTTGTCTGAATCTTATAGGGCTCTATCGAAGGCTAAAATTGCCCTCGGCTCTATAAAGTTTAGGGAACTTGGCTTCAGCAGGGTTCCAACAGTGTTTAATTTTAAGATTAGGGAAGAGAGGTTGCTCGGCGTGAGGCTTATAAACGTTGCCATACCAGTTTTTAAACTCGTCGAATCAGGCAACTTAAATTCATACAATGTACTTGACACATCCGTCGCGCTAGACGACGCCGTTCTTAAAGTTAGAGGCGTAGTAGAGCTTATAGTCAAACTTGCAGAAGTTGAGGCATCAATTGATAACGTGGCTAGAGCTATGCAAATCACTAGGAAGAGGATTAATATAATTCAATACCGATTTATACCAGAGATAGATAAAATGATTAAACGTATAGAGTTCATACTAGAGGAGAGAGCTAGAGAAGATGCTGTGAGAATGAGGATTCTTCAAAAAAAGAGAAAGGCTAAAGCTGAGGCTAAAGCTTTATAACCTCACACGCCTCCACGGCTTAAGCTTGTGGGATTATCGATTTCTCAGCCTCTATGACTTCATCATACCGAGTTCTGGGCTTTATCAAACTAGCCCTGCCATAGACGTATAACCCATCGTAGTCCGCATTATATGAGTAGCCACATTTTAGGCGTCGTTTGTTATCCGCTTTTCTTTACGTTCAATCTTCTTGATGGTTTTGTAGGTTTTATTTAAAACTAGAGACCTTCTGAGGTGGAAGTGGTGCCCTTAACTTTTCCAAGTTCTTTGCCGTCTTGTGTATTTATTGGAACATTTATTCCGCCTTTAGCCCCGTAGATGGGTATCTTAAGCCAATATGGTATCAGCTTAGTATCGGCTCTAAAAACTTTTAAACTACATATTCCTTTGCTTTATAAGGTGACTTAATGGAGGATCATGCCGCTGCTGGAGACAACGGTGAGGATATTGAACATTTAATAGAGGAGGTTTGTGAAAAAGCCCGTGCAGAGAACCCTATAGTGGCTATTAGGGAGGCTGAGGAGAAGGCAAGGAGGCTTATAGAGGAGGCTAAGAGTAAGGCTCATGAAATTGAGGTGAACGCTTCTCTGGAGGCTGAGAAAGAGAGGAGAAGTCTTGTAGAAAAGCTTGTTGCGGAGGCTGAGGAAGAGTCACGGCGAATCTTGGAGTCTGCTCGTAAGGAGACGGCTTGGGAGGTTGGGAAGGAGGTTGAAGAATTAAGGGCGGGTGTTGAGTCTAAGCTCAGGAGGGCTGTAGAAGTCGTTTTGAGGTATATACTGCCTGAATGAGGGGGTGAGACTTATGAAGGCTGTAGTAGGCGAAGCTATTATTAGGAAAATAATAGAGCATGGTAAGGCTGAAGCTGAGAAGATAATTAAGGATGCTGAGGTGAGGGCAAAGCAAATCTTGGAGAGCGCTAGAGCTGAGGCTTATAGGGAGGCGGCTGAAAGGGTTAATTCTATAAAGAGTGATGCTGAGGTAAGGGCTGCCATGATAAGACATACAGCTGCTACGAAGGCTAAAATTATGCATAGGCTTAAAATGCTCGAGGAGAAGAATAGGATGATTGAAGATGTATTTAAGGTTGCTTGGGAGGAACTTGCCAAGTTTACTAGAACTGACAGGTATCTCGAAGTTTTAAAAAACCTGATACTTGAAGCTGCCTTATCCATAGGTGGAGGACGGTTAAGAATAGTAATACCTCAACATCATGGGGCTGTGATAGAGAAGATTAACCTTCAAGACCTTGCAAAAATCGTAGAGGAGAGGACTGGAAATAAGACGGATTTCGAGGTAACTATTGAGCCTCTGAACGTTTCAGGCGGCGTCATCGTTGAGACTTTAGATGGGAGAATAATGTTCGATAATACGTTTGAAGGTAGGATGAAAAGGATGAGGAAAGACATAGTAAGAGAAGTAGGACTCATTCTATTCTCAAAACATTGACACCGTTATAATACCTGTGCAAATCTTCGAATTAGATGAACTTGGAAGAAACTGATATGAGATTAAGCATAATTCTCTCTGTGGAAGGACTTCGATTAAACAATTTAATATATGGGCATCTTCTTTCTACTAAGACTTTTCTTAGCTCTTTCTCTTACCCATGCTGTAATTCCTTTAGATGTAAAACTGCGTCTGCCTAGGTATAAGAAAGAAGGGGGAAGGACCGCTTTACACCCTTTAACGACCGCTTTACACCCTTTAACGACCGCTTTACACCCATATTTACATCCATCAGTAAAATTGGCTACAACGTCTCTGAAACCCCATCCCCCCTCCTGAGCTATATAGTCGCCCCTAGCTTTATCGCGCAATTTCTCGCGGAGAATCAGCATTTTAACTTTAGCCATCTCCCTTTTAACACGGTATTTCTCTAAGGGTATCTTAGCCTCACGTAGGCGTAATTGAAGTATTCTGAGTTTAGCTTTGAGTCTAATTTCCTCGGCAAGGTGGGGGGAAGAGCTCAGCAGTTCGTTAAACTCCGTGAAAGAAACTATCTCGTCTTCATTAGATACCATCTTAAGACTTTTCTTTAGTTTCCTATAAGCCCTATAGCTCATAGCTCTCCACGATCTTTTTAGATCTGACTGATCAACATGAATGCTATCAATAAGCCATAGATAC
>Ga0209183_1000098_pt1 | contig 42066 bp, 39 predicted proteins | sample LHCtaG_2_FD_184120 | JGI IMG/M metagenome (GOLD analysis project Ga0209183, IMG submission 184120) | Hot spring microbial communities from Little Hot Creek, USA to study Microbial Dark Matter (Phase II) - LHC4sed_replicate (SPAdes)... | ecosystem: Environmental > Aquatic > Thermal springs > Hot... | reverse complement strand
TCTAGAATCTTTATTATAGATTCTCTATCAAGTAGTAAATGATGTTTATGGGAGAGGAGAGGTTTACAAGATTGAATCTATAGATGGAAGAGTTGAATACCAGTATACCATACAATAATAGACTCTACAGACTATGATAACTATGAGCTTTTAGATATTGATATAGTTACTGTGGAGACATATTCTCTATTACTATAAGATGTAGTAGGTGTGGAGCAGTATTAGAAGTGTTCTAGATAGTAATTATCGGACATATCTAGATGAATATATGAATGGTAAGCTAGCTCATACAGATAATGTAGAGTTTGAGGGATGTGAGTATTGTAGATTGAGGCGTGAGGGAAGTTTACTCTACATCCAGGCTCACTATACCTATACTTTAAGGATGGAAGATTGAGGGTTCCAGCAGACATAGACTATATGTATATATCTGGAGGTTTTCAGATCAAAACAAATAAAAATATAAGATAAAAAAATATCCAGTATTTCGCATCAGAGGAGAACGGCTTAGGTGTAGGAAGTAAAAAGCCTCATTATTTTACACAAGCAAGCTATTATTCAAGCTTAAGAGACTTAAGAGAATTGCCTGCTCAGCTATATCTGCACTGTATTCTGCTATTCTCACATAATCTCCTAGAGTTATCTTCAGGATAGAGGTTTAAATAATCTTCAGCCATTAATCCATGAATGAGCGTTATGATTGATTGTAAAGCTGTTGATGAAAATTATTGGCGCAATGCGAAGGATAATGCTCTAACAATCTTTAAGACTGATAGATTAGAGATAGGTATACTTGAGATTTCTCCGGGTGTCAGGCTTCCTAGGGAGGGCTATAGCATCCATGCTGAGAATGATGAGTTTGCATATGTATTATCAGGAGAAGTAACTTTTAGTACAGATAAAGAATCTATCAAGTTGAAGGATGGGATGATGATGTATAACAGGAAGGGTACACCTCATTATACTGTTAATCTCAGCGATAAACCTGCTAGGGTTTTATGGATACTTTCTCCTCCAAGATAGGTGGATCAGCATGTACGAGGATAGGGTTAAAAGAATTAGAAGGCTAATGGATAAGGAGGCTGTCGATATTGTGATGGTTACCTCCGAGCCTAATATGCTCTACTTCTCAGGATATAGCGCAATATCCCTTGAGAGGCTAATCACTCTATTAATACATAGAGACGAAGACAAAGTATCTCTCATAGTCCCTAAGCTGGAGGAGAAGAGAGCAGAAGAAGACTGTAAGTTAAGAGACTTTGAATTAATAAGCTATAGCGATAGTGAGAACCCCATCGATATTCTTGAGAATATTCTCTCTAGAAAAAGGCAGGTAACAGTTGGCGTTGAAGAAACGATACAATTCAAATATGTTTATCCTTTAATGAGCAGACTTGAGAAAATAAAGTACTCTCTAGTAGATGACTTACTATATTCTCTAAGAATCGTTAAGGACATGGGAGAATTTGAGATCCTTAAGAAGGCTGCTGAAATAAACACTCGAGTTCTACTGGAAGCTATTAAGAGTATTAGAGAAGGTATCTCGGAGAAGAAGCTCATGATGTATATCAGAAATTATGCTTTGGAGATAGGGGCTGATGAAGTACCTTTTGCATTAGTTCAGAGTGGAGGTAACTCAGCTTTACCTCATCAGGAACCTACAGACAGGGTGATCGGTAAGGGCGATATAGTAGTCCTAGATATTGGAGTTAGATATCAAGGATATTACTCTGATCTAACGAGAACAGTAGTATGTGGTTCTCCATTAAGAGAGCAGATAGATATATTCAATATAGTGTTAAATGCTCAGCAGAATGCATTAAATACAGTTAAGGAGGATGTAAAAGCCGAAGACGTTGACTTAGCAGCACGTAGGACTATTGAATCTTTCGGCTATGGAGAATATTTTGTACATAGGACTGGACATGGGATTGGTTTAGAAGTTCACGAACCACCCTTCATCAAGACTGGGAATACAGGTCTCCTGAAGAGTGGGATGGTCTTTACGGTTGAGCCAGGCATCTACCTACCAAACCAGTTTGGTGTAAGAATAGAAGATAACATCATAGTGACTAGAGAAGGATACGTTAACCTCGCCAAACTACCTAAATCAATATATATTCAAGACTATGAATCATAACGGAATTAGATTGTTTAGAGACATAAATAGATTGGCTATCCATAAAGCCAGCATCTGACAATGTGGCCGCTATTCACTGTAATGTCCGGAGGTTCTTGCTGGCTACATACTGGTTTAGCGAATGGGCATCTTGTATGGAATCTACATCCAGTTGGAGGTTTAACTGCGCTTGGTATCTCACCTATTGACTCTATCCCTTTGGGTTTAATTTTTTCATCATCTTCAGATAGAGTAGGTATTGAAGATAAGAGCATCTGAGTATATGGATGCATGGGAAACTTGAAGAATTCTTCGGTTGGAGCTTCTTCATAGATTTTTCCAAGATACATTATCATTACACGTTGAGATATGTTTCTTACAACTCCTAAATCATGCGTTATCAATAAGTATGTGAGTTTAAGTTCTTTCTGAATCTTAATAAGAGTATTAAGGACTTTTGCTTGGGAAGATACATCAAGCGCGGATGTCGACTCATCAAGGATTACGAAGGATGGCTGTGGTGCAAGAGCACGGGCTATAGCTACAAGTTGCTTCTCTCCCCCTCCAAGCTCGTGTGGATACTTAAACATGAATTCTTCACTCAGCCCTACGTAGTCTAATAATTCTGCTATTTTGTCGTATATCCTCTTCTTCTCAATAGTTTTATGTACTAGCAGAGGTAAGGCAATAATATCTTTCACCATTCTTTTTGGGTTTAGAGATGTACCCGGGTCTTGGAAGACAATCTGTATATCCCTCTTTAATTCTAGAGTTCTCTTCTTCATCGGTGATGATAGATCGTGTATCCCTTTATAGATAATCTTTCCGTCATCGGGAGTGTAGAAACCCATTATAACATGACCTGTCGTCGTCTTCCCTGAACCCGATTCACCGACTAATGCTAGTGTTTCACCGCATCTTACGATGAAGCTTACTCCATCCACTGCTCTAACTACACCTTCCGTAGTTTTGAAGTATTTTCTAAGGTTTGAAACATTTAAGATTACATCATGCATTTCAAACACCCCCCTACTCGTAGAGATGGCATGAGACTATATGCTCTCTATTAACCTGTATTTTCCCGGGTTTCGCATTAATACATTCATCCATTACGTAGGGGCATCTTGGCGCAAACCTACATCCAGCTGGTGGATTACGATAATCTGGAAGTTTACCTTTTATCCCCTCTCCCACCCCTACAGAGCTAAGCCTGGGAGTGCTTGCTACTAGTAACTGTGTATATGGATGTTTAGGCTGACTAAATAAGTCTGTTGTCCTAGCCTCCTCCATCACGTCTCCTGCATATAGCACATATACTCTGTCAGTCATCTGGTAGACCATTCCAAGCGCATGGGAAACGAGGATGGTGCTTAGATTCTTCTGAGTTACGAGTCTATGTATTAGTTTTAAGATCTGGTCTTGAATGGTTACATCAAGATTGGTTGTCGGCTCATCTGCAAGTAATAGTTTTCCAGCTGATATTAACGCCATAGCTATCATAACCCTCTGCCTCATCCCTCCACTTAACTGGAAAGGGTAAGATTCTAATACTCTATCCGGGTCAGGTAATTTAACATCGCTAAATATCCTCAATGCCTCCTCGTAGAGTTCTCTACTTGATGGATTATGACCTTCAGTCATCATCTTGTACTTTAGGATGTCGTATAGCTGGTCTCTAATCTTGAAGACGGGGTTTAAAGCGGCCATGGGATCTTGGAATATCATCCCAATCTCCTTCCTTCTTATCTTGGTAAGTTCACTACTACTTAGTTTTAGAATGTTCTTGTCATCGTATCTTATTTCTCCTTTAGGTATCATACCATTCTGTGGAAGTATCTTAAGTATTGATTTTAGCAGGGTTGTTTTACCGCTTCCAGACTCACCTATTATCCCTATACGCTCTCCTCTGTCCAGCCTCAACCATACTCCATTCAATACCTTAAGAGTATACCAGTAGCTTTTGTAGTGAACATATAGGTCGCTGATCTCAAGCAGCATCTTTACTCACCTGCAAAAACATCTCTAATACCGTCTCCAAGCAAGTTGAAAGCAAGTATAATCAAGACTATGCCTGCTGCAGGTCCCAAGCTCATCCACCAGTATTCTGGGAGATACTTACTATACTCTGAAACCATTGTACCTAGGTCAGGCGTCGGCGGCTGTGCCCCAAGCCCAACGAAACTAATCGCTGCGCCTATAAGTATGACCCACCCTGCATCTAAGGTAACCTTAGTGAGTATCGTTCCCAACTGTATTGGGAGCAGCTCCTTAAAGAGTATGTGTAGTGTAGATGCTCCCTGGGATTCTGCTGCAAGTATGAATGGCTCATTTCGAAGCGACACAGTCATAGAGTACGTTAATTTTACATACCATGGCCACCACATTAATGAGACTGCCATCATAGCATTAAATATGTTTGGTTCAAGTATAGAAGCTATAGATAAAGCTAAGACAAGCGGTGGCAGAGATATGAAGACGTCCGATAGCCTAACTATTATCGTCTCGATAAATGTTCCTCTATAGTATCCTGCTATCAAGCCGAGGATAACTCCCGTGGGGGCTACAAGTGATAGTACTAGCCCAATCATCATAAAAGCGTATCTGAATCCGAAGATTATCCTACTGAAGACATCTCTACCGTACATGTCTGTGCCGAGAATGTGTTCAAGGGATGGGGGTTTGTAAGCGTTTTTGAACGCTATGTGTAGACCTGCATGAGAAGGATAAGGTGCGACGTAGTCTGCGAAGATAGCCATCAATAGCAATGCTAGAATCATTGATAGACCTAAGATAGACAGCTTGCTCTTCTTGAATCTAAACCACATTCTCCTCCAGTTCTCTCTTTTAATCTTCTTCTCTAATTCGATGAACTTTACTTCATAGACAGAGGTTCCCTGCACTTCTCCTCACCTCCTATATCTCACTCTTGGGTCTAGATAGGAGACTACTAGGTCTATGATTATAGATGCTATAGTGTAAGCTAATCCAATGACTAGTACGACCCCAACTATAGCGTTTAGGTCTTTTCTTAGCATTGCCGTGATACCATATCTTGATAGCCCAGGCCAATTAAATATTAATTCGACTAAGAATGCGTTTCCAAGCATGGATGCCATGTCAAGAGTCATAATAGTGACGGTAGGTATCATTGAAGGTTTGAGAGCATATTTAAAGAATATAGTCGAGCCAGGGATCCCATGTGCATACATATTTAAGACATAATCTTTGTTCACGTTCTCTATTAGGTTAGACCTCAGAATTCTTGCCTCTTGAGCTATGCATCCAATGGCAAGAGATAATGAAGGTATGATCAAGTGAGCTACAGCGTCTGCGAATGCGATAATGTTTCCAGTTAAGAGAGAATCAAGTGTAACGAGACCTGTGATACGGTTTACTTCGATTCCTAGGCTAAGCCTCCCATATGCTGGCAGAAGGTCTAGCCAGTTAGCGAGGACAAGCTGAAGTATTATAGCCCATACAAATGATGGTATAGCTATACCAGCATAAGCAAATATTCTAACAGAGTTATCGATTAATGAATTTGGTTTCCTACCACTGAGAACCCCTAAGCTGAAAGCACCTACAATATCGATGATCAATGTAAAGATGATCAACTCTACCGTTGCTGGAAGGAACTCTATGATGTCTGTAAGAACATCTCTAAAAGTTACTAACGATAATCCGAATCTACCATGGAAAACATCAATAAGCCAATAATAGTATTGTTCATAGATAGGTTCGTTAAGTCGAAGGAGTTTTCTATACTGTTCCACAACGTCTTCAGGTGCTCTAGGTCCTAAAGCAAGCCTTGCAGGGTCACCTGGTAAAACCCTAGCTATAATGAATATTAGTATAGAGATCCCGAAGAGTGTTACGATACTGTAAAGTATCTTCCTAAGATAGTAATTGTTTAAGAAGTTTTGCAAACGTTTTAAAGTCATTACTTCTACGTCCATTCTCTGATTCATCCATAATCACAACTAGCTATTAATCTTAAGGCGTCATCTCTTTAACCATACAATTACTATATCAAGCCTTTAAGATTCCACTTAAGTATCTCAGAAGTAGGGGGAGGCTCATACGAGTATATCTTGCTGTGACTCCACCCACATGACTTCTTTAGCTTAACGAGTTGCTCGGCATGCTTTACTGAAGCAATTACCGGGTCTATCACTGGGACTTTATATTTTTCTTGGACTACTTTAAAGAATCCGAAGAAAGCTGTGCATCCAAGTATTATTACTTCAGCTCCTTCTCTAAGACTCTCCTCGATCACACTGTATAATCTCTTCTCAGTTTCCTTCTCATCTTTATGGAAGTCGTATACTCCTAGACCTACATCTTTAAAGGAAGTTAATCTATCCTCAAGCCCATACTCTTTCACTCTATTCAACATTAGTGGCACCCACTTCTTTCTACCAACTATTATAGAGAATTTTTCTCCAAGGGATAATGCTATACACGTTGAGGACTCAAGGGGGGCTGTTACAATAATATTGCTTACTTCTCTAGCTTCTTTTAACCCAGGGTCATAGAAGCATCCTATAACACATGCATCGTATCCATTCTTTTCCGCTTTCTTAACCTCCTCTAAGATATAAGGGATAACAAAAGCATCGTATGAATAGTATTCTAAATGATGCGGTCCTTCTTTGAATGATGTTACGTCCAGCACTGTATCAGGATCTTTATATTGGTCTAGGTATTCTTTCATAGGTTTATCAAAAACGTCTGTTCCAACAGGATTTATGTATAAAATCTTATTCAGGAGAAATCACCTCATGATCATCATAAAAAAATAAAATAGAAGATTAACCTTTGCATTTTCCATATCCTACTTAGGGATCTTCTCTGGGAATACCTGGAACCATCTAAAGTCTAATTCGTACTCAGCGATGGGGATCACTTCTCCTCTAGCAGCTGGATAATCAACGTAGTCAGCCTGGTAAGCTCTTAGAACGACATGCTCATATACGAACACGGATGGATATAATTCAATAATCTTCCTCTGTATTTGATAGTATTTCTGCATTCTCTGAGTAAAGTCTATTGTACCTAATGCATCCTCTATCATTGCATCTATCTCCGGGTCCATTAGCCATTCACCCTGCTCCCATGTACCAGTAGCATGTGAGTGATATCTGGAGGATAGTATTGAGCCTGCTTCTGCATAGTGTGCAACGACGAATATAGATACCGCATTCGGAGTAGTCTCCATCTTAGTCATTCCTTCTACGACTGATAGCCAGGGCACCTTAACTACGTTAACCTTCAATCCTATCTCCTCCATGTTTGCTTTAAACAGTAGTGCAACCCTCTCCTCCCATGGGACTTCAGCAATCCACCAATACTCGATTGGATACTTATCTAGCTCGCCCCAATACTTTGACTTCTTAAGTTCTTCTATAGCCGCTTCGACGTTTCTCTCTATTGGTTTAAGGGTTGGGTCTGCTCCTGGAAGCATGCTTGGAACTGGTCCTGCTGGCCTCCTCTCGTATGGTATTATATCCGTGATGGCCGTATCATAATCGAATGCTAGTGCTATTGCTTTCCTGACGTGAATATCGTCTGTCGGAGGCTTCTTTGTATGAAGCATTATGTAGAATATCATTGCTTGCGGGACTTGAGCTATCCTCACACCTGGTATCTTGCTCATGGCTTCATAGTTCTCCAATGGCTGCCATTGGTCTGTAACTTCAAGTTGTCTCTTCTCAATCATCGTACGTATAGTTGTCGGCTCAGTGAAACCATACATTATAACTTTTGTTGGGGCATTGGGCGCCGTCTCACCCCAATACCCATCAAACTTGACTAGTGTTACAGACTCACCTCTCTTGTATTCATGTAGTTTGTAGGGTCCTGAACCTGCATCCATTTCTCCAGCCATTAGCCATGTCTTACCATAGTCGCCCATATCGCCGTATGGTCCTTCAGTAATATGCTGCTTTACTAACTCGCTATCTAGTATGTATAATCTGACCAATGTTATCAAGAATGGCCCAAAGGGATTCTTTAAAACAATCTGTACAGTATATTTGTCTAAAGCTTTCGTTTTCTCAAGGTCTACATATGGCTTAAAGAGATACCCATATCCTTCACCTATGATAATCATTCTCTTCAACGAGAATACTACATCTTCTGCTGTCAATTCCCGCCCACTATGGAATTTTACACCCTTCTTTAGATAGAAAGTCCACGTTAAGCCATCCTCAGAGATTTCCCATCTTTCAGCGACATGAGGCTTAACCGTCCCCTCCTTCGTAGGATAAACCAGGGTATCATATACGTTAATGAAGTATACTGAGCTAGCTTCATCGGATCCTACGGCTGGGTCCATGTATGGAACATTAGCAAATGATACTCTTAGAAGCCTTTCTTTAACTGGTGTAATGGTCGGGGTTGGTGTCGTAACGACCGTTGGGCTGGGAGTAGGAGTAGTTACCACTGTTGTAGGCGTTGGCGTAGGTGTAGGTGTAGGCGTCGTAGTAGTTGGTGTAGGTGTTGTCGGAGTAGTTGTAGGCGTTGGCGTAGGAGGCAACGTTAAATAGTAAGCTGCGCCTATTATTGCAATTATCACAATTATTACCACGACGGCTATAGCAGCTTTACTTACGCCTTTTCTCCGAGATGAAGAATGTTTAGACCTAGAATTATCTACTATTCTCCTCATATTCTTCTTAAGAAGATGTTCTAATAGCGTATATAAAGTTTAATCTGGAATAAATCAAGTATACCTGTAAGTATTAGGTTTTCTTAATGCGGACTTTACATTTTTCCATGCCTCCAATAGTGAGTGTAAAAATTTGGTAGCTGGATAAATCATAATCTTTAATAAATTGTGATGACTTATTTTAAAAAGTGATTTAAAAATGGTATATCGTGTAGGTATAGATATTGGTGGTGCTTTTACAGACCTCGTTGCATATGATGATGAAACAGGAGACTTTGTATGGGTTAAGGATGAGACGACGCCCCACGACCCGTCTGTAGGAGTATTAAACACGGTGGTAAAAAGCAAAGTAGACTTCTCTAGAGTCCTCTCGATAATTCACGGTCAAACATTGGTAATCAACACAATTATTGAGAGGAAAGGTGCAAAAGTAGGGTTGATCACAACTAAAGGATACCGGGACGTACTTGAGCTTCAGAGATCAAATAGGAGAGACATGTATAATTTTAGATACAAGAAGCCTCAATCCCTCGTGCCGAGATATCTCAGACTTGAAGTTGATGAGCGTGTTATGTCTGATGGAACAATTCTGAAACCGTTGAATGATGAAGAAGTAGAAAAAGCTACCGAGAAACTTCTCAAAGAAGGCGTTGAAAGTATCTGTATTAGCTTCATAAACTCTTATGCTAACCCATCTCATGAAATAAGAGCTGGAGAGATTGTCCGTAAAAATACTGACCTACCCATAACTTTAGGTCATGAGATAACTCGTGAATGGAGAGAATATGAAAGAACTGCGACAGCAGTCTTAAACGCTTATGTTAAGCCTAAACTTGAAAAATACTTAGAGAAACTAGAGAAAGAATTCAGTAAGCAGGGATTTGCACGAAGACCATTCGTTATGCTCTCAAGCGGGGGTATGGCGTCATTCGATTTTGCAAAAAAGTATCCTATCTATACTATTGAGTCAGGTCCAGTCGCAGGGGTTATCGGCGGCATCTATATCGCCAAGCTAATCGGTGAAAGAAACATCATAATACTAGATGGAGGTAGCACAACTACTAAAGCAAGCTTAGTTGAAGACTTAACGCCCAGGGTCCATACGGAGTATTATGTGGAAAGAACTAGGTTCACTGCTGGGTACCCAGTCCGAGTACCGGTAGTTGATACGTTTGAGATCGGTAATGGTGGGACAAGTATTGCATGGATTGATGAGATCGGGAACTTGAGAGTAGGGCCTAAAGCTGCTGGAGCTTATCCTGGTCCATCATGTTACGGTAAAGGTGGAGAGGAGCCGACTGTTACCGATGCATATGTAGTTAATGGATTAATTAATCCAGAGTATCTTCTTGGAGGAGCAATGAAGATTTATAAAGATTTAGCAGTTAAAACTATTAAAGAGAAGATTGCAGATCACTACAATATCTCCGTTGAAGAAGCTTCAGAAGGAATAATCAAGCTTGCAAATGAGAATGCCGCGTATGCTATTAGAGTAGTCTCTGTGCAGAGAGGATACGACCCTAGAGACTTTACATTAATAGCGCACGGAGGCTCAGGACCAATGTTTGCACCATTCATATCTGAAGAACTAGAGATAAAGAAAATAATTGTGCCGGTCATCCCACCTGGAGTTTTTAGTGCATGGGGTATGCTGACCACAGACATTAGGCATGACTTGGTAGTTACAGAGATCATTAGATTAGATAGGGAAAATGCTTCGAGGAGAGTGAATGAGATATATGGTGATCTTGAGCAAAAGATGGTGGACATATTCAAGGAAGAATTAGGCGTAGTAGAAGTCGTAATTCAAAGATACGCTGATATGAGATACTATGGGCAGGAACACACAGTTAAGGTACCTTTACCATCAGGCCATATAGATGATGATGAAGTTAAGAAGATAATAGAAAGATTCCATGAATATCATGAGAGAGAGTACGCTTTTAGATTAGATAGCCCTGTAGAAATAGTCAACTTCCATCTAGTAGGTGAATACAGAGTTAAGAGGTTTGAATTGAAAGAACTAAATAGTATGGCGAGCTGGCTGGATGATGCTATCGTGCAAGAAAGAAGAATCTATGTAAACGGTAATGAGTTAAGAGTTCCTGTATATAGTAAGCAGAAACTATCACCAAGATTTAGAATTGATGGTCCAGCAATAATCGAGGACCCAACCTCAACGATCTTAGTTTTATCCTCCCAGAAAGCTATCGTAGATAAATATGGGAACGTTAATGTATTAAGAGGTGAGTAGAATGAGTAAGGTGGATGTTTTCACTTTAGAAATAATTAAGAATGGACTCATAACTGCTAATGAAGAAATGTTTTATGCCTTTGGAAGAACTGCTAAAAGCCCGGTAATCTACGAGGTTCTAGACTACGCTGTCGGGATCACTGATTCAAAAGGAGAATTAATCGCTCAAGCTCCAGGTGTTCCAGGATTCTCAGGAGTCTTGGATTTCGTAGCTAAAGAAGTACTTGAAAAATGGGGTGGGGAAATGCAGCCTGGAGATATCTATATCCTCAACGTGCCTTACAAATCTGGAACACACCTAAATGATGTTACACTGGCAATGCCAGTCTTCTATAAAGATGAACTGATATCAATGATCTTGAATAAAGGTCATTGGAGCGAGGTAGGAGGAATGCATTTCGGAAGCTGGACATCCGACTCTACTGAAATATATCAGGAAGGGGTACAATTCCCCTGCGTGAGATTGTATCGTGAAGGAAAACCGAATAAAGACGTTATAGACATAATCTTAGAGAATTCACGTTTGCCCTTGCACACGTTAGGGGATATGGAGGCTCAAGCCGCTTCTATGAAAGTAGCTGCAAGGAGAATTGAAAAATTGATTGAAAAATACGGCATAGAGAGTGTCAAAGACGCTATGGAGAAGATCATAGATGATGGATACAAGCTGGCATTATTAAATTTGAAGAAACTACCTAAAGGAGTATTTGAGGCAGAAGATTATCTAGATGATGATGGATTAACAGATGAACCTGTATACGTGAGAGTTAAGGTAACTATAACTAATGAAGAATTCATAGCGGATTTCACTGGAAGCGGAAGCGTAAAGGGATCTATAGCGTCACCATATCCTGCCACCGTCTCTGGAGTTAGAGAAACATACATGGCTGTAACAGATCCACATGTTCACCTGAATGGCGGATACTTTAAACCATTAAAAATTATCGCACCACCTGGCTCAGCATTTAATCCTGTGAAGCCGGCCCCAACATCAACATTCTGGGAAGCTATGTCGTATACAACAGACCTTGTATGGAAAGCATTAGCACCGCATGTACCAGATAAGCTGACCGCTGGACACTTCTTATCAATTCTAGCAACAATACTCGGAGGTATAGATGATAGGACAGGTGAACCGTTCGCGATCGTGGAGCCGCAGGCTGGAGGCTGGGGTGCAGGATACAACATGGATGGGGAGAGTGGACTAGTAGCATGTGGAGATGGAGAAACATACATAGCCTCGAATGAAGTCTATGAGAAACACATGCCGATACTTGTAGAAAGATACTGCTTAAACATTGAGAGTGGAACAGGGCATGGTAAATTCAGAGGAGGATTTGGCGTCATCAAAGACTATAGAGTTCTATGCAATGAAGCATCCTTTACAGTATCTATTGGTAGAAATAAATTCCCACCATGGGGCGTAGCTGGAGGAATGAACGGTACACCAAATTACTGTGTAATCTACAAGCAGGGTGAAGAACCCAAGATCGTTAGGAAAGTTGCAGCTGTAAAACTGAAGAAGGGCGACATGGTAAGCCTCAGGTCTGGGGGTGGAGGAGGCTGGGGAAACCCGCTTGAAAGAGATCCAGAACTAGTTAGAATGGATGTCAAGAACGAATATATAACAATCGACATAGCAAGAAACATTTACGGAGTAGTATTAGACCCGGTAACACTAGAGATTAAATGGGATGAAACAAAGAAACTCAGAGAAGAATTAAAGAAAAAGAAGAAGTCCTGATAGAATATTTTCGTTTAATATCCTCTAAACAAACCTTCTATATTTTTAATATTCTCAACTAGGACATTGTAATTTAAGGGGAGTAGTATCGTCTTCTTCTTTAAGCAGCTTCCTAAGTTCTGTTATCAACATATCTTATTGATGATTGTTATCGTAGTTTATTTACTATGTATGGTGCTAGATAGATGAACAGTAAGACAAGGCTCCAGATTTGCCCTTTTAACAAGTTATAGTCAGCGAAGATTTTATCCCATGGGTTCTGAAGAATATAGTGTCCTGCAGTAAATTCGAACATAATAGTCATGCTAAGCCAGTCTGCTCCTACAAGTAATGCTTCATTGCTGATAGAACATATAAAAGTCTTATGTTTATAACCCGGGTTCTACACTAGAACTCAGAATATACTAAAACAGAGAAACTTCAATAACTAATATTAAGTTGTAATTGAGGAGATGAAAAGTTTCTGTAGTTTCTCTAATGTATCTCTACACCATTGTCTTAATCCTTCTACTCTCCTACGATCTACTTCGATCATCTTTTTTACTTCTTGAGGGTTAGCTGACCCTATAGTTCTGTAGGAGTGTATAATCATATGTGGGTCTAGCCAGCTCTGGAATCTTTCAAAATCTATACTTGAAGCATTATGTTTTCGAGTTATTTCTTCGAAAATTCTGCTATCTAGAGTATTTTTCTCAATAGCTTCAGAGAGCTCTGCACAGAGTTGATGTGCTATTCTAAAGCTTAGCTTACCTTCTTCTACAAATCTATTAGCAACTTCAGTTAATAGGATTGAGCCTGTACATGATTTGAGAGCTTTCTCTTCATTAACGTCTATTGCAGCAATAATTCTAGATAGTATTTTAGCGGTTTCTTTTACTTCTCTAAACGAATTCCATAGCTTAGGCGTTATCTGCTGATAGTCTAGATTGTAGCCACTTGGTTGTCTAGACATTATAGAAACTATCTTAACTATTTCACCGAGGACTTCTCCAACCTTAGTCCTAGCTATCTCTGCAACTACCGGATTCTTCTTCTGAGGCATAATACTGCTAGTTGAGGTAAATTCATCTGGAAATTCTATTAAATCAAATTCTTCTGTAGAATAAAGTATAAGTTCTTCTGCTAAACATGAGTATGTTATAGCTGAGTTAACAAGATATGATGAGATCGTTATGATATAGTCTCTTGAAGTAGTTGCATCTAGAGCGTTTTCAACCAGATCTTCGAATCCTAGTAACTGGGCTTCTCTTAATCTATCTATAGGTGTTGATGAGCCTGTAGCTGCAGCTGACCCTAGAGGTGAGAGATTCACTCTAGCATAGATGCTTACTATATTTGAGGTATTCCTAAGAATTTTGCTAGCATATGAATGGAGTAGGAATCCTAGGGTGCCGGGGACAGCTCTCTGTAGATGGGTATATATGGGGAAGATCGTTTCAGAGTGTATTTCAGCTTGGTTAAGTAATGTCTCTACTAGAGATAATTCGGTTAAAGCTGTTTCGAGAAGATACTCTCTTGCTCTAATTCTTATAGCTGTGGCCACGGTATCATTCCTGCTCTTACCATAGGAAAGCATTCCTCCAGAATATTCAGAAGCAGAAGAGACAGCTTTCTCAATGAAGACATGAACATCTTCAATCCTTGGGTCTAATTCTTTTGGAGGTTTCTCATAGATCTCCCTTAGAGTATTTAAAGCTTTTTGGAGGTCTCCTATGCTTATTAGACCCTTCTCGCAGAGAATCCTTAAATGTACTGCATTAATCCATATCACCGCGTTAAGTATCTCATTATCAAAGGAGAGTGATGAAATGTATTCTGCTGTCTCACGATCCATCTCTTTCTTTAACTTTGCACTTCTAAAGATACTCATGAAACTAATCCCCTTAGAATCTTTTCATATCTTTCTTTTAATTTTTTCATCTATTCCTAAACGGTTTAAGAGTTTAGAAGTATCAGGAGAAAGTACTTCCTAGGGCGAAGGTGAATTTATTTTATAAAAGATAGGGAGAAAAAGAGACGGGTTTAGAGGTTTGTTATATTCTATGGCCTATATTTTTAAATGGAAATCAGGATGAGAAAGGAGATGGTTTATTTAATGTGGAGTTGTTAGGGGGGTAGGAGAGAGGTTGAATGGATGTTGTGGGGTTGAGGATTAGGGTTGTTGTGAAGTAGGTGTTAGATGAATGTTTGAAGTTGAAAGGTTACTGAATTTTTATGTATCATTGGGTAGGTAAAATGTAGCCATATTCTTAGCGTCTCCACCTATGTTTTTTGCTTCTTGTACTAGCTCTTGAATACATTTCATATCTATGGTTACATTGGATACCATATTGTACCCACTTTATCTTGTACTCATGCTACTCAACACCTATTACATTTCGTTTATAGTTGTCTTTTAGTGTTTCGGAGGATATGGTTTAGAAAAAGATTTAGGATTAAGATTGATTAATGCCTCTTTTCTGATAAGTATAATGCATTATGCTTGAGAGACCCCAGAGCTTCGAGAATGCTTCTCCTGCTCTCTGGTCAAAAACACTCTTAGAAGTATATGTAATCATCTCAGGGCTGTATAATGGTTTCTCAGCTTTTCTTCCAACAATTCTAGCTGAACCTTTAAATAACTTTATTCTGACTTCTCCTGAAACTTCTATCTGTGTTTCATCAATGAATGCATCTATAGCTTTCATTAAAGGATCTACCCATAGACCAGAATAAACCATCTCAGCCCATTTATGTTCAATTATCGGCTTAAAATCTAGAATCCTCTTATTCAGAACCATCTTCTCAAGGTCTACATGCGCATAGATTAGCAGTAGAGCTGCTGGAGCCTCATAGACTTCTCTAGACTTTAATCCTACAACTCTATCTTCAATATGGTCTATATATCCGAATCCATGCGTACCACCTATCCTATTCAATTCCATTATTATCTCTTCCAGAGGCATCTTTGATCCATCAATTGAGATAGGTATCCCCTTTTCGAACTCGATTACTATTTCTTGGGGGCGGCTCGGTGTTTCTTCCAGCGGCCTCAGATACTTGAAGGCTTCTATGGGTGGCTCGACCCACGGGTCTTCTAGTTCTCCTGCTTCTATACTTCTACCCCATAGATTCTCATCAATACTAAACCTGCTCTTCCTCGGGTTTATGGGTAAACCATTCTTTAATGCATACTCTATCTCTTGGTCTCTACTCATATTCCATTCTCTTACAGGTGCAATTATTCTCAGACATGGAGCTACTGCAGAGAGTGTTACATCGAATCTTATCTGGTCGTTTCCCTTACCTGTGCATCCATGTGCTACTGCATCGCATCCTTCTTTGATAGCGATCTTTGCTACTTCCTCGGCGATAAGAGGTCTACTCAAAGCTGATGAAAGAGGATAAGCACCTTCATACAGTCCATTAGCCTTAATACATTTAGCAACATACTCTTCCACAAACTTCTTTTTAGCATCAATAAAATAATGCTTGGTAGCACCACTCTTTAAAGCTCTCTCTTCTACTTCTTCAAAATCCTCTTCTTGACCTACATCTACAGTAACCGTGATTACTTCTGCGTTATACTTCTCCTGCAACCATTTAATCGAGACCGTAGTATCCAATCCGCCTGAATATGCAAGGGCTATTTTCATACTTTATCTTGGCTTAAAACCAGGATAAAAGAATTATGGTCTGAAAATAGTTTTATGAAAGATTCTGCAGAAAGTTTATATAAGGATGTATAAGATTCCTTACTCAGCTTCTTCTACGACAAGAAATTTCTTTTCCAATTCTTTAAGAATCTTTTCCTGTGTTTCCTTCAATGTATTTTCATCTATCCCTAGACGACCTAAAAGTTTAGAAATATCTGGAGGTTTTTTATCAACTAGCTTTCCACTGCACTTAGCTATTATGGGTAGATATTTTGCATAGATATTCATCCTCTTTATAGCTGTCTGCTTTTTCTCAATCTTTGAGAGATATAGTTTAAGCTGTCTAGCAGCTTCTCTAATAGCTATTACGAGTTCTCTCTCTATTTCTGGTCTATCTGCTATGGCTTCCTTACCTACACTCTTATAAGGTATTTTTGGAGAACAAATATGTGTCACCAAGGCTACAGGTGACACTCTTGGAACCTTATAATTTGACCAGTCTATTCTCTCATTAACGACTTTCCAGACAACGTCTGCTCTCTCATCGTATAGTAAAGGTATCTTGTTAGCAAACCTATATAGCTTGATCCCCTCAGCTACAGGTATGCTCCCTCCATATGCGATGCCAACTTCAACTACGAACGGAAAGCCAGAATACGATGATGGTGGACGTTGAACAACATATATGAATTCTGGTTGAAGCATATTCTTTATTCCTATGCTTAGTAATTCTTCACCGATCGGACTTACACTTGAAGGGTCTGGAGCCCTAAACTTGTTATAACGTTTAATTGCATCAACTAGTGAGGTAACTTGATCGTGTGTTAACTTCTTTGGGTTAGCATCTTCAGGTATCCCAGCTAACTGAAGTACTTCTCTGGCAGTCTTTTCACCAACCCTCTGGAAATTTGAAACTAGAAATGATAACATATCTTTCTGCCTAGAGTTTGCTAGAAGCCTATTCATTGCTTCAACATCTACACCTACAGGATGAGGCAGCGATTCTTTAGGAGGTTCTGGAACTTTATCTGTAACTCTTGGGAAATAGTACATCCTACCTTTAGGGTCTATGAATAATAGTGAGGCATGGGGGTTAGCTATGGCCGTATGTTTAAGGTACTCTATTATCTTCGCTTTACTTCCTGTATAATCTGCTTCTAGGTAGAATTCAATTATTGTACCTCTCCATTTTCTCTCATTCTTGAATACTTCATGCTTGAAGATTCTAGGCTCATTCTTAACAATATCTATCATTAATGCGAATTTATGAATTTCCTTGCCCCCTCTACTCGATATAACGGTTGCAGGCTTATTCGTTGTTATCTGACCATAAAGTAAAGCCATAGTACCACCTAGACCGAAGGTCCCCCTACTCTGCTTATACCCATACTTGCTGCCATAGAGGACCGTGGCGAAAGCCCGTGGAATATGCTCGGGCGCGACGCCAATCCCATTATCCTCAACCCTCAGCCTATAGATATCCACGCCATCATCAGGATTATCCTCACAAGAGAGCTCCACAATAATGTTCGGAGGAATCCTCCCAACCTCAGCCGCGTCGAGAGAATTATGGAGTAGGGCTATAGCCTCGCCCCCGATAAACCGCTCTACATCCTCGACAGAAATATCATACACCCATTCCGAATTCGATTGGACAATCTCTATCTCCTTCACCGGTAGGAAACCTATATCCGAAAGCACGATCCTTCTTAGTTTCTCTGGAAGCTGCTCTGGCGAGAAGACTTTTGCTAGCCAATGTTTCTGCACCGTGTGCCTATACAGGTTCGTGTACCGATAACCAGAGATCCTTAACAGCTCTCGCCTATAAGGGTCTATCGGAAGTGACTGAGGCTCTAGAGCAATTCCCTCCCTTATATAAATGTGGTAACTTCTGCTGAAACACGTCTTTCTGCCTTTTATCACTCTCTCCTGGGAATTATATATGTGTGTTGAGAAGCTTAGACCCATCAGAGTTAAGAGGAACTTTAGATCCGTGAAGAGCTCTTTACTTGATGTGGCCACTACTATCTTCTTGTTCCTCTTAGCATTCTGAATATATCCATCACCTTTTATGTAAGCCATTAGGAAATGCCATTTTAAAGTCTTAGGCACGTTAAAGACTATATAGGGAAGGCGCTTATTGTTTGAGTTTGTTCCCATCTTAAGCACCTTTTCGAAGAGGAAAGCTATAGAAGCGCTATTCAAGACGACGTTTATAGCGGTTTCATGGGGTTTACTGATTGAGGGTTTAACACCGAAGACTTTCTCTAGACAACGCGTCAAATCCTTTACACAGGTATCTAGCTCATGATGCCCGAAGGAAAATGTTACCTTAACACCATTAGTTATTGATCCCTCACTTACATAGTATCCCAAGATTCTCATAAACTCCGGCGTAATTGGAATAACTGCGGGAATCGCAACCCTTGACTGCTTGACCCCCACCCTTATCTGACTCTTATCAATATTCTTCGGCATATTCCTGCGGAAGTAATTGAATGGTATTGAATCCAGCTTAGCCCAATCTTTGTAAACGGGATGCCTATTTCTCGGACTTTTCTCCCGACTCACCTTATAGACGCCCTTCACTATATTAATCAGGAATCCTTCTCTTCTCAGGGTTTGTATTAAGTTGTTTGGCTTTCTTAGGCCGAGTTCTTCAGCCTTCCTGTGAAGCTCGCTCCACTTTATCTCGGATCCGTTAATGGAAGCTAGGAGAACATGCGTCTGTGGCAGAACTTTGTCATAGAACTTAAGAGCCCCATACAGCATTATGTTATCAGTCTCCTCTTCTGGAAGCCTTAGCAGCTCATCTAGTACGTCTAACTCCTTCATGTGATTCTCAGGCTCACAGCCCGAGACAGGGACAATGACCCTATCACCTAGCTTAAGGTTCCTCGTCTCCTTGCATATTATCTCAAGTTCATCATTTAGGATGAATATGTTGTGCGCCGAGGTTGTTTGAACCTCCCGCCCGGCCTGCAGCTTAACTTTGAACAAGGTTTTTGACGAGGGGTGCTTATAGACCGCCGTTATTCGCTTAAAAGCGAGTTTCAAGTTCTCATCCACTGTTAGGACCTCAATATTTTTTCGTAGTGGCTTGTAATATCTTCCATTAAACTTTATGTAGCCTCCTTGCGACAGTTCTCCCTCCACGAGCTCACCTATCTTCACCACCCTTATTTTGCCATCTTCCCTGATCAATATCGGCTCATCATATGGGAAAGAGTTCTCTACAAGTTCTCTTATACTCGTATATAGTGACCTAGAAGGATTGCTGAATCCAGCTATATCTCTATTCCTGTAGAAGAAGTCAGCAGGAGATATCTGCTCAAAGCTAACTTCAACCATTCTTCAAGATCCCTCCCGTAACATTATTCTCCGAGGTCTTAAAACTTAACTCATTCGGGTAATACATCTAAAACCCACTATTTCTCCATTAAATAGAAATGCTAAAGAACTAGGTGATGTGTGGGCCAGGATATGTGCAATCCCACTTCATCTAATACTTCAAGGAATAGTTAGACTTACAGACTATGCCGTATCTAGCTAGTCAGGATTTTTAAGCAATGCTATGCATCTACATGATTGCTTGATGCATCATATTTAAGGAGCAACTACAGTAGCCTTATTTAGCCGTGTAGACACAATGTAGATGGGGAGATGTCGCTTGAAGTAGATGTTTTAAGGTTTACTAGAAGATTGATAGGTAACTCATTTATTAGAAGCATTTTGAGAAGGCTTGCAGATGAAGATCCTCATGGCTATCGTTCAAGACTAGATCATATCTTGTCGATGCTGGCTGGTGATGCTTCTTTACATGATAAATCGATAGAATGCATGATCGAATATAGGCTGTTTAACTCATTCATCGAGCTTGCGTTAAGACATATGAAGATCAGTAGAGTGGAGTTCGAGGCGGGCATAAAAGATCCATCTATTAGAAGAGGTATAGAGCTTGTATTCAGGAGCTTGATACTTTACGGTGTCACGGTACCGCAGAAACTGTGCTCACCATTCCTCATAGTTTGGAATTTTACTAATGCATGCAATTTAAGATGCAAGCATTGTTATCAGAATGCCTCCAAACCTCTGCCCAGCGAACTTACTCTAGAAGAGAAATTAAATGTTGTTAATCAATTGGATAGAGTAGGCGTACCGTTGATAGCGTTGAGTGGTGGTGAACCAACCATTCATCCGGATTTCCTAAAGATTGTAGAAGAAGGGTCTAAGAGGGGGATATACATGGCCGTGGCAACTAATGGTATAAGATTCTCAAGTATGGAGTTTACTGAGAAAGCTTTGAAAGCTGGATTAAAGTATGTTGAAGTAAGCTTAGATTCTGTTAGCCCAGAGATACATGATGAGATTCGAGGTATTAAGGGAGCTTGGGAGACGACTATTCAAGGGGTCGAGAACCTTGTTAAGATGAATGCATCAGTCGGCTTGGCCATGACCGTAACCAAACTCAACTATAGAGAAGTTGAAGGCATGGTTAAGCTTGGAGAAGAACTTGGAGTAAAGAGGGTGATCTTCTTCAACTTTATACCGACTGGAAGAGGCAGAGACATAGTAAAACTAGATTTAACACCAGCTGAGAGAGAGGAACTCCTTAGGAAGGTATATGAGTTGGCCCGTAAGTCTAGAGTTCAAGTAGCTTCTACAGCTCCTCAGCTTGCTAGAGTCTCATGGCAGATGAGTAGTGGAGGCGACTGCCTACCTACACATTTCACTCCACCTCGTAGTCAATCTCTTAGAGCCCTAGCAGAATTCATAGGTGGATGCGGGGCAGGGAGAATATATGCAGCCATACAACCTGATGGAAAAGTTACTCCATGCGTCTTTCTACCAATAATAGTTGGAGACTTAAGAGTTAACTCTTTCCAAGAAATATGGAGTAGTAGCCCAGTCTTAAGAAAACTTAGAAATAAAGAATTACTTAAGAAGCCTTGCGGAGAATGCTCATATAGATATGTTTGTGGAGGATGTAGAGCTAGAGCATATGGATACTTCAATGATTTTCTTGCAGCTGACCCTGGATGCTTGAGAGGAGAGATTGTAGAAAAGAGCGTAGAACATGTAGTTATTTAGAGGAGCCATGAAATAGTATTATCAGATGAGCTTACCACGTTCAAACATATTGATAAATAGACCTACCTAAATGAACTATTATTTCTAGAGTGTTCCTTTATCCCAGATTCTAGTTTTTCAAGCTCATCTAATACCCCCTCTCTAGCTAGGAATATGACTAATTCATCATAGGTTGCATCTATAATCTTTACGCATACCTCTGGGTATGAGAGGTTGATCGGCATTCTATGCTTCCAGTAGTATCCATTCCCAACGTTCAGCCTAGTAAATATTCCTAATAGAGAAGGAGTTAACTGGTAGTTTGGGATACTTATTAGATACTCGGTGAAGCAGTTTTTGTAAGCTTTTTCATAGACATCTCCATAGAATGTATTGAAGAAGAGGTAGAGTGGATAATCTTTTCTATATGTTTCCCAGCTCGTAAAACGGCTGTATAATGGTTTCCACCCATCATCTCTAAGATACATATCTTCAAGAGATACCGGTCTCTTCCAGTAGCTTACAAGGTATCCACGTTCCTCAAGCTGGGGGATAATAAAACCCCTAATGATACCCTGCCTCATCAACTCAAACTTTTCTCTATCGGTAAGACTCATTACCAGCCACTACTCAAAAAGACTAACTTGGCATCAATTAGCTATATAGAATGGAATTATAAGGATTACTTTAGGCTTCATCATTACCCTATACTAGATTACTGACTCTCCCTTGAAGAGCGGCTTGAGTTATAGTTGTTTAATCTGTCTAGCTAGCTTGTAGGCTGGAATAATAGATGATACTCCAAGAAGATGCGCTATAGTGCAGTATATGCAGATAGCGTTAAGAATAACTACTTCTATCCATACTAGAATGGCTACTGAAGGTATACTTGCTAGAGCCCATCCAAGAATAATGTAGTAGGTATTTTTTCCTTTTCTATAGAACGCGATAACCGTTAGGATTGACAGTATTAAAAACCAAGCTAGGCCGAGGGAAGATAAAGATACGCCGTAGATTCTAGAGTATGGGCTGGTGACCACTATGTCGCATCCATGGAAACCAACTGGGCATGTAGGCTGGCTTGAAACATATTCCAGGTAAGAAGATAAACCTACGCCAATAAGAGAGGTTGCTAGTAGAATCTGGATCCAGAAGTTCTTCTTCAAAGTATAGCCCTCTCTATAGCAGTCGTAAATGCTTCTATCGGTCTCTCACCTCTAATTACTTCAACTATATTATGGGAGCTGTCTAGTATAATAAATGTCGGCGTGCCTTCAACATCGTATTTATTGAAAACTTCATACTTATCATCTATTAGGATAGTATGTGTTAAACCGTATTTTTCAATTACATTCTTTAACTGCTCTCTCATCGGAGTTGAGATTACAAGGAAAACCATTTCTCCACCGTATTTTTTACTTAGCTCTTCTATCGTTGGAATCATTTTTATGCAGTGTCCACAATTTGGGGAGAAGAATTCAAGGAAGACGGGTTTCCCAGAGAAATCTGATAAGCTAATGTAACGTTCCGTAGAGCTTAATAAATCATAGACTGGTAGGGAAAATTCAGGGGCTTTCTTTAGGGTAGTCTGCTTAGAAGTAGATAGTGTAGCTTGTTGAGTAGTGAGAGTAGCTGTGAGGGTTTGCTGCCCACCGAGAGGAAAACCAATAGTTAAGCCAATAAATGCTATGACCATAATGAATGCTAGAATAGGTATACCAATCCTGAACCCATAATATCTACCAGCATGCTCAGTCTTCATGTGAATTCTTAAACCAGACCCACTCCTAAAAGGCTTGCCACAAACCTTACAGACATATTTCTCCCTATTCATCCGAGGATCAAATGTAATCTCCACATAAAAACTTTAACAACCAGACAAGAATTAGGTAAGCCCCGGGCGGGATTTGAACCCGCGACCCCTGGCTCTCCGTATTCTCTGATCTACCAAGCCAGTGCTCTACCAGGCTGAGCTACCGGGGCCTATTCTCCTTACCCTACTCTTATTAGATTACACGCAGAGATTAATGAATTTATTTTATTGTTTAGCTTAAGCTGGGTATCGTATTTTTAAGTTTAGTTTTCTGCGTAGGCGCCTGGTTGTTTTCTAGGGTCTGAGACCGCTAAGTATTTATCGTCTTTCTTGAATATAGCTTGGACTGCTCCGAAATATAGGTCTGTTCCAGGATACATGGATACTTCTCTTACTATACTTACCGGTAGTTTACTGGCTAGAGAGCTTCTAAGAACTTCATCTCTAGCATTATCTTCTACAATTATCTTTCCTTTTTTCACGTGGATTCTGCCTTTAAGAATTGATGTGACTGGGTCAAGTTTCCATATGAGGTAGTTTAATAATGTTTGAGTGATTGCAGAGATTATTCTTAATCCTCCTGATGCACCTATTACTACCTCTGGGACGTCATCTTCGTTTAGTATTATCATTGGCGACATACTGCTTGCAGGCCTCTTCCCTGGATGTATACTGTTAGGATGATTCTTCTCAATTGTAAAATCATGCATCTCATCGTTAAATAATACTCCGTTAATCATTAAGCCGGAGCCCATAAAGCATTCAATTGTCTCGGTAAGAGAGATACACGTCTTTCTAGCGCCGTCTATGATGCTTATATGGCTGGTCCCACCCGTGTCTTTATCGGTTAAAAGTTCAGGGCTGCATTTCTGTACTGATTCAGCAGCTTGCCGTATATGTTTTTCTGAGAGAAGCTCTAATGGGTCACCATTATAAAAGAGGGGGTCGCATATTCTATACAATCTTTCTGTAATTAAATGTGTTAAGAGGTATGTGAGTTCTAAGTAATAGTCTTTTTTATGCAACTTTAGGTAAGATGTAGTCTTTAAACCATGCATTACCAGAATTGATGAGCCTGGTAGAGGGAAGCCAACAATCTTCAAGTTCCTATCATCTAACCCTACTTCTTTAATTACCGGCTCTCTCCATACAGGCTTGTAATTAGATAGATCTTTCAAGGATAGAAATCCATTATTCACGTGAAATATTTCTTGGAGTTTCTCAGCAAGTTCACCTTCGTAAAAGTCATGGATATCTTCTCTTATCTTCTGGAGGGTTAACCGAAGATTATTCTGGCTTATTTTGGAGCCTTCTGGATGGGCCTCGCCATTTCTTAGGAAGGTATCCCTGCTTTCTTGGAAGAGCTTAAGCTTATACAATGCATTATCTAGATTGTGATGCATGCATCTATTCAGAAGCTTTGAGACGATGGTTGACTCTGTATATTTTTCTACAGTCTCTATTATCTTCTTCCAACTACATTCTCCAAGTTCTTGATGCAGAACCCATAATCCTTTAAGTGTTCCTGGGACGGCTACAGCTTTATAGCCGATGGATATGTCTTCCTCATCCTGATAGTCTTCTATCCTTATGTTTAACGGCGCTGTCTCACGGTAATCGAGAGCCTTCACCCCCAAGTCTTCCGAATATATTAATGCGAATCCCCCTCCACCTATTCCGTTCCAGCCAGGTTCAACTATACTCAATATCAGTGAAGCAGTTATCGCTGCATCTACTACGTTCCCTCCATCTTCCATGATCTTTAATGCTATTCTTGATGAGAGAGGTGATTGAGTAGCTACTGCTCTATCGCCTAGAGCGGTTAGATACTCATCCATGTTTGCCTATCCTATCCTATACCAATTCTTTAGCCCTTCTCTGTCTAATTCAAGGATTATCCCTTTCAGGATCCCTGCAGAATATTCTGAGCCTGGATTGAATACGATTGTTTTACCTACTTTATCGCATCCTGGAGACTCATGTATGTGTCCATGTAGACCTATGAGAGGATTGTATTTCTCAAAAAATTTTCTTATGGATTTGCTTCCAACATTTTCTTTCTCAAGTTCTCCAAAACTATATACTGGTCTTAAATTCTTGTCGAGCTTGGGTGCTAAATCCAGCCTGGTATTGTATGGTGGTGGATGGAATGAGCATATAATCTTTCTCCATTCTCGGTCAACTAGATTCGTTTTTCCTTCAAGCATCTTCCATAGAGCCTTCTCTTCAGATTCTCTAGGAGTATTCCAAGGGGTTGGATTGACGTAATCGATAGAGATCATTCCGTATCCAAGGGGGAGCTCGACAAGCCTACTAAGAGGGTAGATTACTCTATCACTTTTCTGTATGATCGGGTCTATTTCGAGTATGTCATCATTTCCAGGCATTAGGATTACATCTTTCTCCTTAGGAATAATTTCTTCAATATTTATAACCCATTCTTGGACTGTCTCACTTATTAGCTTCTTAAATAGTCTGTCAACTTCATCGGGTTTATTCTTCAATTCTTCCAATTCATCTTTTGTACAGATATGTGTGTAAAGCCCCCTGTTCCTCAGCTCTCTTAGCGCACTTTTTAATTGCTCGGATCCTTCTATCACCTCTGTCCTGCCTTTAAATGTGTATTGATATTTCTCTCCTCCAAGGTCTATAATTGGTATGATCGCTTTGCCTGTTAAATCTCCCGAGAGAATAAGAACATCCACCTCATAATATTTAGGTATGGATAGGAATCTTCTAAAAACGAGCTCACTGTTATGTATATCTGCCATGAAGAATATCTTGAATGATTCCATATCCTCTGACTCCACCTTATACTTTAGCATTAAATATTCATTCTCACCCTATTCATAACTTTAATTAGGCTAAAAAATAAGGGTAGAGAGTTTACGCTGGAGGAACCTCAGCGAATATTTTCTCAACCCGTATTCCCCTCTTTATATTTCTCCATCTATAGTAGAAGTATAATCCTACAGCGAGCAAGGTCCACCCGACCATCCATAATGGAGAAACTAATGTCTGGTCCGCAGCAACTTGTTGTAGACCAAGTATAAGTAATAGTAGCGTTGCTATGGTTGCTGCGCCACCAACGATGGTTATGATAGGTATCTTCCCTATCGTTCCAGTATATCCTTCCTTGTATATCTCTGGTCTCCTATATGGTAGGATTGTTATAGCTATTGCTGAGAAGAACCATTTAACTGCTACAGCTGTTACAGCTGTTATAGCGTAGAATAATGGTCCATACTCTGGTGATGCTAAGATAAGTATCATTAGTATAGCGATTGCCATTACTACAATAATAGACCAGTGAGGTGTCCTGAACCTAACATTAACCTCCGCCATCTTCTCTGGGAAGAACCTATCAAATGATAGTGCAAAAGATATTCTTGTCGGCACCATCATATATACTGGGAGACCGTTCATAACCCATAAAGGTACGGCCAAAGTAACGAGTACTGCAAGTATCGGAGCCCAACCTCCAAATAATGAAGCTACGAAAACAGCCCAAGTAGGTGTCTGGACAGGGTTTATTGCAAGCTGGCCTGCAGCCTCAGTATTCATAACATATTCATACATTGAGAAGAATTCTTTAAATCCGAATAATGTAGGTACAGAGACGAGTAGATAGTATGCGAATACAAGGATTATTGCTCCAACTGTCCCGAGGAGGAAGTTTCTCTTAGGTTTATCGATCTCTCCAGCCATATAGTTTGCGAATTCTAGACCCCAGAAAGCATATGCAGAGATCACTATGCTTAGCGAGAGCGTTATTTCAGGAGACCATGGTCCAGGCCAACCCCACGTTGATGGGTCACCTGTAGAAGAGGCTATGAAATCTCTCCACCCACCTGCTTCAGCAACCCTGACTATTTCATCGTATGCTCCAGCTCCATAAGTCATATCCCATAGATTCCTGATCTGAGCTGGTGAAAGTGTAGATGCATATATTGCTCCAGCTATAGTTGCTACCCCAGCTATCAATGCTATTACGAAGAGTATGTTTACAACGTATTTGAATATCTTTACTCCGAGAAGGCTGATTATACCGAAGATTAGTACATATAATATTCCTAAGCCTACTGCTGCGCCTGTGTCAACTGATAACCATTCTCCAAGAGAGACTAGCGATGGATTATGAGTGGCTAGACCGACCTGTATAATTGCACTTCCCCAGAACCATGCCATGAAGAATGATAATGCTCCAACAATCCAGATATGCACTCCGAAGACGAGTAATGCCTCGATATATCCAAGGAGTGGATGCAATACTCTTGAAATCCCTACGTAATCAGATGCTGTTCTAGGCATGGACATCGTCAGGAAGATTACAGCGAACGCTGCCAATGACATTATTAAACCACCTATGATTAACGCTAGAGGTATGTTTGCTCCAGGAGCTGAGTATCCTTGACCTGCAGTAAATAGGTAGAAACCATCAGCGATCACGTAGTTTGCGGCTATCGCCATTACTGAGAAAGCTCCAATCTCTCTGACAAGCCCCGAGGTTTTTCTAATAAATAAAACTTCGTCAGAGCTCATGGTATATTCACGTAAATACACTATATATAAATTTTTACAGGGAAAATCTGTAAAAACTAGATTTTGATGGCAGCTATTGGCGTAGGGTTACTGGGAGGACAAGATTTATAAGTTAGGTCCGAGCCTGATTTACGTAATATAAGAAGGTTAATTAATCTATTTGGACAAAGATACAGCGTTATGAGCAAGATATATAGTGTTATAGATGTTGCTAGAAAGTATAACATACAGATTGTTAGGTTTATCTATGTCGGTTTAGACGGTGTTCTTAGAGCTAAAGCATCATATGTAGACGAGCTCGAAGACCACTTAAACTATGGGATAGGCTTAACTATGGCGATGCAGTCATTCACATCTCTCGATACATTATTGTCAGAGCCAAGATTCGGTCCAGAATCTGAAGATATATTCCTAGTCCCAGATTTAGAGACTTTCGCACCTATAACTTATTATCAAGGTCAAGGTAGAGCTATATGTGATATGAAGTTAAGAGATGGTGGAGAATGGAGCTTCTGTACGAGGACCATACTAAGAAAGCTTTCAAGAAAATATGAAGAAGAGCTTGGAATAAAATTCCAGTGTGCAGCGGAGACTGAATTCTATATCTTGAGACAGAGTGCTCCAGACAGGGTTGAGCCGGTAGACTGGGCTCGATGCTTCTCAACAGTCGGCTACGATACTCTTGGAGGGATAGCAGTAGAGATCATAAATGCCCTTAAGGCTTCAGGGATAACGGTAGTTAGATTAATAAAAGAATACGGGCCTGGACAATTAGAGATAAACATGAAGCATAGAGATATATTGAGGTCTGCAGATGATATGGTTGTCTTAAGAGATGCTGCGAAGGGTGTAGCAGCCAAACATGGCTTGGTAGCTACATTCATGGCTAAACCATTTGATTGGCACGCTGGAAGCGGGATGCACTTCCATATGAGTGCACTCAACAGCGAAACAGGCCAGAATATATTCTACGATAAGAATGATAAGAGAGGATTAAATTTATCAAAGATAGCTTACCACTTTATAGCTGGGATTCTACACCATATGAAAGCGTTATCAGCTATTGTTGCACCTACAGTTAATTCGTATAAGCGGTTGATCCCCGGCTCTTGGGCCCCCTCAAATATTTGTTACGGATACAATAATAGGTCTGCTGCGATAAGGATCCCGACAACTAGAACTGAAAAAGAAGAAAAGAATATTAGGATAGAGTTTAGAACTCCTGATGCTGCAGCAAATCCCTATTTAGCGTTAGCGGGAACTATAGCTGCAGGGGTGCATGGTATTAGGGAGGAGATGGACCCCGGGGACCCCGTCAATACTGATGCATACAAGCTTTCATTGGAAGAAAGGATAAAGAAGAACATTGACCTTCTACCAAGTAGCTTAAGAGAAGCTCTAACATATCTTGAAAAAGATTCTTACCTTAAATCAGAGCTTGGTCCAGAGCTTATAGAGGAATACATTAAAGTAAAAAAGGTTGAATGTGATTCATATGATCGTTATGTGAGCCCTTGGGAGATTAAGAACTATGTTCCGGTATTCTAAGATTAGGGAAGTTCTAAACACGTTAAAAGATGTTGACGTAGATAAGGTGTTATCGGCTATAGGTGAAGCGATTAAAGTCTATCCTACACCAAATTATCTATCCGTTCATGAAGAGTATCTTAAGGAGCTTGACCAGAAAGAAAATTTCTGCGGAGCTTTCACAGCAGCCTACATCTTAAGGGGATTAGGATACAGAACATGTAGAAATGAGATAGTAGACCAAGACTATGTTGCATATCTTGCAAGAGTGAATGTTGACCCATCTGATATAGAGAAGCTTAGAATGTTAAAGAGAGAAATAGAAAGTCTTCCCAAAGAAGCTGCTGAAGAGTTATCTGGGAGATATAGAAGTATCTGGTATAGGTTTAACGACCTTCCAACCACTCAGAAGCCGGAAGAGCTTGGGGCAAGCCCTGAAGGAATAATTTACGCAATCCAGGAAGTAACTATGTCTAAGCTTAAAGCTATCCCAGTGAAAACATTCAGTAAGACTGATGGTAATTTATTATCTAAAGATAGGATGAATGTTCTTCTAGAAATACTGAAGGAGTCTGAAAAATATGGAGTACAAGCTATATTAAACTTGAATACGAAGTATTTACTAGACTCTGAAAAGACCCACAGATTATCAGAAAAACTATTATTGAGAGAAAGATTTGAAGAAGTCTCTAGGGATAGCGTTGGTCATTATGTTGGATATGCTGGTTTGATAGAAGTAGATAGCGAGCCCTTAATCATTATACGGGAGACTTATAGAAGATACGGCGTACATCTTCAACCCGCTGAGCATGTTATGAAGGCTCTACTTAGAGGAGATGGTAGAGAAGGAGGTGTTCTAATTATTGTGCCCTCCGAGGTTGAGGGGGAACTGAAGAGCATACTGCTGGAGAATGGTTTTAAGATTGAGATATGGGATAACGGTAGCCCATATATTCCATTCACCAGCCAGCGAACTTCTTAACTTTCTCTTTATCCACTGATTCTTTTTCAACATCCTTTAATGCTTTCTCAAATATTTCCATAGCCTTATCTACTTCTTCTATACTTATTGTTAATGGTGGGGTAATCTCTACAACGTTAGAATATGTTCCAACATAAGTAATGAGTAAACCAAGCTCGTAAGCTCTATAAACGAGGCATGCTGTCTCGAATGTAGCTGGCTCCTTACTTCTACGGTCTTTTACAAGCTCAACCCCTAAGATCATTCCTCTCCCCCTAACATCACCTATCAATGGATGCTTTTCGTATACTTCATTAAGCCTCTTCAAGATGTATGTACCTGTTCTAGCAGCTTTCTCAGGAATATTTTCTCTCAAAATAAAGTTTATCGTTGCTAGTGAAGCTGCACAGCAAACTGGGTGAGCACTACTAGTGAATAGATGTGCAGCTGAGGCTGCATCCATGATCTCAGCTCTGCCCACGACCGCGCTTAGTGGGAGACCTGAAGCCATTGGTTTAGCCATCGTTATAGCATCTGGAGCTACGCTAGAATACTCTACGGCGAAGAATCTACCAGTTCTACCGAATCCAACCTTAACTTCATCTACTACTAAGCTTACCCCTCTATCTCTACATATCTTGTAGAGTCTAGAGATAAATTCTGGCGGTGGAACAATTACTCCACCATCACTCTGTATAGGTTCAACAATTATTGCTGCTAGGTCTTCAGAAGGTGCATTCTCTAAAACATTATTCTCTAGGAATTCTATACAGAATAGTCCGCAGTCGGGATAACTCTGTTTGAAATGGCATCTATAACAATAAGGATAAGGTGCTTTGACGGTATTTGGGAAACCTATGAATCTTGTTAAAGCTTTATGTCCCGATAGACTTAATGCTCCCATAGTCTGGCCATGGTATGAGCCTTGAAAACCGAGAAGTCTTCTTCTACCAGAGTATATTGGCATGACTTTATAGATGAATTCATTTGCATCCGAGCCTGTTAAGCCAAACCAAGCCTTCTTCTCAAATTCTCCAGGAGTTATCTCTACGAGTTTTTCAGCCAGCTCAATCGCAACTGTATTAGGGAAAGTAGTATGCGAAGAAAATACCAGCCTATCTAGCTGGTTCTTTAATGCCTCGATTACTTCTGGATTGTTGTGGCCTAGATTAGTTACAGCCCACTGTGATGAAAAATCTATGTATTCCCTCCCATCTACATCCCATATCTTTGAGCCTTCTGCTCTATCTACAACTATCGGGTAGAATCTAATACCAATAGTCTTTCCTATATACTTCTCTTCTCTCTTTAAGTACTCACATGCTTTAGACATGTGATGTATATTGTCTAACGGATATATATTTATATATATTTATATATTTACGATAACGCTTAAGATTATCAGGAGAATCGGATTAATGTTGCTGGACGAATATTCCTCGAGAGTGCTAAGAGCAGGACTAGAGCTTGTAGAAGCTGCTAATGAAAGAAGAACAGTAGTTAGAATTCTAGGAGCATTGGCTGTATACCTTCATTGTAAGGAGAATGGAGATACATTGAGTTTCCTCAGGAACTCGGGAAGGCTTGATACTGGCGCCCTCTTCACAGACATAGATTTAATTGCTTACAGTAAGCAGAGGAAGCAAGTAATCAACCTTATGAAAGAATTAAACTATGATGAGAACAAGATGATAAATGCATTATTCGGGCACAAGAGATTGATTTACTTTAAGGACCAAGTAAAGGTGGATATCTTCTTTGATAAACTAGAATTCAGCCATGACGTAAACTTTGGAAGCGAACCCGGAAAAGGTAGACTTGAATTAGATTACCCAACTATAGCTCTAACAGACTTAATGCTAGAGAAACTCCAAATACATCAGATAAACAGGAAGGATATAATCGACATAATAGCGATTCTAATGAGCCATGATGTAGACGACTATGTAGATAGAGAAGTTGTAAATAGAAAGTATATAGCAAGCATACTTTCTGATGATTGGGGGTTCTGGTATGATGCTCTAGAAAACTTGAAGAAAGTTGAACTCTATACAGCCAAGTTTAAAGAAGAGAACCGTATTAGGATAGAGCATGTTGACAGGATCATACTGAACGTTAATAAGATCCGCGAAGCCGTAGAATCTTCAGAGAAGACTAAGAATTGGCTTAAGCGGTCAAGGGTTGGGACATCTAAACCATGGTATAGAGAAGTTGGTGATATTGGAAGTGTCTAGCTTGGATTTATACTTTTCATCAATATCCGTAGCAGAAGATAATAGTTTTTAAACAGGTTTAACGTATATCGAAAGTAGATGGATTATGGTGAAGCTAATCCAGTTTTATAGCCCAAGGGGCTTAAAGCTTTCTAGAGCTGAAAACCAGTATGTATGGGATGTTGATGGAAGAAAGTATATTGATTGCCACAGCCAGTATGGCTCACTCTTCTTAGGACATAGAAATCCACGGATACTCAGTGCGGTGAAAGATCAGCTTGAAAAAATCTATGGAGCATACCCTGCATTCGATACAGAAGCTAAGGAGAAAGCATTAGAAAGCCTAGGCAAGATCCTTCCAAAAAAACTTGAATACGTGTATATGTTGAATGGTGGGGGGGAAGCAGTAGAGTTATCATTAAAGACTGCTAGAAAACTTACAGGAAGAAAGAAGTTCATCTCCTTCATTAATGCATTTCATGGAAGAACTATGGGAGCTCTCTCAGTAACATGGAACCCAAAATATAGAGAAGGATACGATCCATTCCCATGGGATGTAAAATTCCTACCATACAACAAGGTGGAGGAAGTAGAGAAAGAAGTAGATGATGAAACTGCAGGCGTAATTGTTGAAGTAATTCAGGGAGAAGGTGGGCTGAATGAAGCATCAGTAGAGTTCTTGAAAGCTATTAGAGAAGCATGCGATAGAACGGGGGCTCAGATGATTATAGATGAAGTCCAGACAGGATTCGGTAGGACAGGCTACCTCTGGGCACATCAAATCGCCAACATAGAACCAGACATACTAGTAGCTGGAAAAGCTATAGGTGGAGGCTTCCCAGTAAGTTTAACTGCTATTAAATCAGAGTTAGGAGAGAGATTGAAGGAGGGAGATCATGGCTCAACTTTTGGAGTAAACCCACTGGCATGCTCAGCTTTAACAGCTTCAATACAAGTTCTACTAGAAGAAAACGTAGTAGAGAAGACAGCTAACATAGGTAGAATATTCAGGGAAAGCCTTGAGAGTATTAGGGAGGAATTTGGAGAGGTTGTGAGGGAAGTGAAGGGTAGGGGGCTCATGCTCGGCATAGAGACGAGGTTTGAGCCTACCCCCATACTAAAACTCCTCCAAGATAATGGTGTAATAGCGTTAAGAGCTGGAAGACTAGTAGTAAGATTTCTACCACCATACATGATAACTCCTCAAGACATAGAACATATAAAAGAAGCACTAATGCAGGTCTTGGATCAGGTGAAAGAAGAAAAGATAACTGCAAAAGCGTCACTCTGAATCAGCATTACAGAAAGTATCCTCTATCACCGCTCAAAGATGCAAGTCATTGAACAGTGAATTATCTCCATTTCCTCATTAGATACCTATTCCAGATCTGAGCTGCTACATATCCTGCAGCAATCCCATTCAAGGTTCCACCAATAAGTACCATCAGGTATAGGAGCGGGGCCCATGGCATCACCCCAACCATCACTGTAACATACATTGATGTAACTCCTAAGATTGCAGAAGCGACAGATAATGCGGCCATAAGTCTCCATGCATCAACGGACGCTGATAAAGTCCTTACTCTAAATAATAAAATGAAATAATCAATCATGAATCCATAAGCTACTGCGAATAAGAATGTAAATGGAATGAATACGGGTCTCCAAAACTGTGTAAGCAGACCTGAAACTACACCTGTAATCGTTCCACCGAATCTCCCGATCATAAGATTCGCTAAAGTATAGAAGATTGCTTGAAAAACAATCATAAACTTATCAATGGGAGGTGGTAGAAAAATCTTCGAGATAAAAACACCAACAGATAAAAGCGCTATAACCGAAACTTTCCGAGAAACCATTCCACTACTTTTATCCGTCATGATCTAGAATAAACTAACAGCTTAAGAATATAAGAATTATTGTATGATACATCTTAAAATAATGGATTTACATATATTAGTATGCCCTCGGATGATGATAATGACCTGCACAGAACTTGATGAAGACCATGCACCTCACTGAAGAGGGTTTCGATCATTACTCTCAAACATCATTAATAGAGGCTCCCATTTAGTACATTTAACCTATCATCAAGCACTACATATTTACTGCTTAGCTAAATCTGTAGCACTTTCAAGATTTTAAAGAAACTTTACTAAGTGGAAACTGCGCAAATATGTTAGAGATGAAGATAGAGCTCATTGGTCCATTGAAGAGGGTTGCTGGTGTTGGTGAGTTAGAGTTAGAGATTGATGGAGAGAAGAAGCTCTTGGATGTATTAGAGATGCTTCCCGAGTCTGTTAGAGAGAGGATATTAAAACCTCCTGGGAAAATCTCTCCAGAGATAATGGTTCTAGTTAATGGCGTAGAAGTTAAGAGCCTAGGATTAGAGAATATGCATGTTAAAGAGAGTGATAGAATAGTCTTAATACCCGTAATACATGGCGGTTGCGTTTAGAGAAGGATCGCCTAGTTACCGTAAAGGAATAGTGATAGTTATAACTGCATGGGTATCAATTTTATTATTAGTCATTTACTGGATCGGGAAGATTGCAGGCCTCATATCTTAAGAATAAGAGAATCATAAGAAACTTAATATTGTAATACATGCATTTAAGATGCTGGAGCAGCTTGGAGATGATAAACTATAGGGATTACTTTATCTCAGTCGGAGTATACGGTTTACCTAGTAAAGATGTATCAGTAGACATAGAGAGGTTGCTCAATGAATTATCTAAGAATACTGCAGTAGTAGAGGTATTCAGATCTGACTTCATAATCTCTTTAAAGCAAATATACTTCGCTGCTATATCAGCTATCAATGCATTTAATTCTAAGACAAATATTGCCAGGAGCTTAGGTATAGAGATACTTCTTAGACTCTCTTCAGAGACTCAGATAAATCAAGCAATCAAGAAGGTTGGGGTAAACAGGGGTCTAAATGAGGTTGGTGTGTGCATCGTCGCTAAAAACGTGAATGAATTGGTGGAGCTCTCGAATAAACTACTCCAAGAGATAAATGGGGTAGAATTAACCGAAGAGTCGCTTCACTCTCTAGAGAGGGTGCATAGGGCTTTAGAATTCTATAACATGAATCAGGAAGAGATTGAGTCTATCCAGGCTAGAGACCTGTATGAGGCAGCTTTATTCTTAGTATTAGAGAGGATAGCTACTGTAGATATTGAGAGGTGACTTCTAAGTCTTTGATTATAGAACTTTTAAGACTTGTTGTAGGAAAAGTGTTTCTGGGACTGCTCCTTCAAAGAAGATTTGATCATTGATTATTGTTTTTGGAACCGCTAGAACGTTATACCTATTTGATAGTTCTTGGAATTCTAATGCTTCGATCATGTCTCCAGTTATTAGAGTATTTTCTATAGCGAATTGATGGGCTAGTCTTACTACTCTGGGACAGTATGGACAGGAGGGAGTAACAAATACTTGTATATGTACTGGTTTATCTATCTTCTTGACGGCTTCTTTAGTTCTAGGCGTTAATCTACTAGTATTCCTAGAGATATCTACTATGTCTTCTATAAAGGTTGAGAACTCATACCCGGAGGGGAGGCCGAAGAATCTTACTCCATACTCTTTCTCACCGAATATTAGTATGGCTGGGACCTTGTCTACCCTCCACTTGGAAGCAAGGTCAGCATCTTCATCAATGTCGTAGACTTCCTTAATAAGTCTAGTAGATGTCAACGAGACTTCCTCAATTAATTGTTCTGCTGTCTCGCAGAATTCGCAGTCGCTCTTTTTCTTGAAGAGTATTATCCTAACGTTACTCTCTAGTTCTCTCTCAAATTTATTCTCTAGGAACTCTCTATCATCTTTTTTTAGCAATGACATTCTGTTCAATTACATTAAAGCTTGAATAAGATAAACCTTGCGTTTAGACAAGAAATTATTATTACTTCTCGATATGTTTATAAAATTCTTCTATCGGTCTGTATTCATCAACTTTGACTCCCAGATCCTTAAGCGTTCTTGCTAATCCTGATATAGTGTAGACTATGTAGTGAGGCGTTGCCGTTAACCCCATGTGGCCGACTCTAAAAGATTTTCCTTCAAGCTGGCCTAAGCCTCCCGAGATCATTATATTGAATTTCTCAAGCATTTCTCTAATTATCTTACTAGATAATCCTTCAGGAGACCTGACTGCTGTTACAGTAGGGGACGCATATTCTTCGGGTGCAACGACTTCCAAGCCCATAGCTTTAACAGCCTTCCTGAATCCAGCAGCCATCTTTTCATGTCTTTCATATCTTTTCTCTAGACCCTCGTTTAATGCTATTCTCAATGCCTCCCTCAACCCAACTATACTATGGGTTGGAACTGTTGATGGATATGGATGACCGATCGGCCTCCATTTATCCATGTAGGTTTTCCACACAGTTAAGTCTAGAAACCATGATGAAGGCTTCCACTTTCTATCTTCTATGAATCTAAATACTTCATGACCTATAGCTACTGGAGCTACCCCGGGAACAGAGGATAATGCTTTTCCGGCGTATCCAACACAGTAGTCTATACCCCAATCATCAACTTGCAGCTCTACTGCGCCATATGAAGAAATAGCATCAACGATGTAGAATAAGTTATGTTCTTTAGCTATCCTACCGTAGGCCATTATAGGGTTCTTAACTCCAGTAGATGTCTCATTATGAACAACTGCTAATCCTTTTGCATCTCTATGTACCTTCAATGTTTCTTCTAGTTCTCTAGGTTCAACGACTCTACCATAATCAGCTTTAAGTGAAACAACCCTACATCCTAGATGGTGAGCAATCTCATCGATTCTATCACCAAAGAAACCATTAGAGATAACTATTATCTTCTCACCAGGTGCTACGAGATTAGCTATACCCATCTCAAGAGCTGCTGAGCCGGGTCCAGGAAACATTATTACTTCTCCACTTGTATTAAATAATTGAGCTGCAAGCTTAGTAGTTTCTTCATAGATCTCAGCCCAGTCTCTACCATAATGTGGGTAGACAGGCATGGAAGCTGAAGCTAGAACCTCATGGTGGACTTCTGTGGGACCAGGAATCATTAATATAGGTCTACGAGGGGACTTACCCATCGAGAAACCTCACTCTATAGGATATTATATTCTTATCTTTATAGATTTCGGCTTACATATTAAGCTTGTCCAATGAGGATATTATCCAGGAATACTACCCTGGATTCTCTGCAGCTTCATTTGCTAGTTTGTCAGCCTCTCTATTTTCTTCTCTACTTACATGTATCATCTTGACTTTAATATTCTTCGTTAAATCTTGTATTTCCCTATACAGCCTACTCAACTTCTCATTTCGTACATGGTATTCTCTATTTATCTGTCTAACTAGAAGCTCACTATCAGAATAGAGTTCTACCTCATCTGCACTCAGCTTTAGAGCTATCTCTAGAGACTTCTTTAAAGCTAGATACTCAGCTTCATTGTTAGTCCTAACCCCTACATGTTCTGAAAATCTAGTAACTTCTCTAAAATCTTCATCATATACTATTATTCCTATGCCTGAGGGTCCAGGGTTGCCATGAGATGAACCATCAAAGAATATCTTTAACTTCATCTACCCCTCTCCGCTTCTAATAAGGTAATTAGCTGTAAACAGCATCTTAAATATTAATGTAACCTAGTAAGGCTAGGCTATCAGGTAATAAAATCAAGTGTTCTTGAGCAGAAGTGTACTATGTTTCTGAGGTTAATAGTTAAGCTGCTACCTTCTTCTCAGAGATTCTTGATATAGTGATCGTATAGTTCTTTGGAAGCTTCTTTGAAGCTAGTTCTAGTGCTTCTTTAGCTGTCTGAACCCAGTTTTCGTATGTTAATACTCTTAGTACGGGCTCACCTGATGATACCTGCGCTGCCCTACCTACAGGTTTACCGAAGGCTCTCCTCATACCTTCCTGGAGTCTATCAGCATGTGCTCCGAAGATCATCTTATTCTCTCTTAATACGTGATGAGGGTGAGCTTTAATCTCTAGGAAGTAGTTTCCTTCACCTGCTTTCCTAGACAAGTATTTATCCGCAGCGATCCTCGCAGATTCTATTGATACATCTCTTATCTGCATATCCTCTCTAGCCATCAGAAGCAGTTCATGGGTATAATCTTCCTTATAGACCCCCATAGTATACTTATTTATCCTAGAGTGTGGAGCACCATGAATATAATCACTCCTAGTATATGGTCTCTCAACAGACCTCCAATTCTTAGCCTTCATTCCACGATTAAGCTGAAAAACCTACCTTTTAAGGATATTATGATGAATTTGGTTTGGTAATTATGTTAGAGCGGTTTTCAAAGCATTTATTAGTAGTGGATTCAAGGTTAAGGGGTGTGATATAGTAATCTGGAGTGAAGTACCAATTGGAGCTGGATTATCTGGTAGTGCATACTCGGCTATGAATGATAGCTTGTATAGCGAGGAGTTTGAGAGAGCTTCTGGAGAGAGGAGAGAGCAACTGTAGAGACAATAGCACATACTCTAGGAAGGAGAGTTTTCTAAACTATGATGACTATTTACTTACTGATTAATGGGAGGCCGGCTGAAAATATTTATTCTCACCATGTATTGAGGTGGCCGTCAGCAATTTTTCGCTGTTAGCTGGATTATTGTCTCCACACATTTATAGAGCCTAAGAGGCTCTATACGGTATACTCTCTCATTTAACAATTCTTCTGGGAGATTCTCTTCTATCTCTTTAAAGCTCAATCGCAGTCTTTCTAACACAGTTTTAAGCGTATTTCTTAGCTTCTTCGTCTTCTGAGTAAATAGAATCTTGACTAGTTTTAATTCTTCTTCTCCCGGTATTATTTCTCCATCTATTCTCTCCATGAGGATTACCGCTGAATCTACCCTAGGCATAGGCTTAAACAGGTCTCTAGGAACATCTTCGATTATCTTACACTTATAGAATAGGTTTGCTAGGAAAGAAGTGTACACGTATTTCTTAGAGCCTGGAGCCGAAGTAATCTTCAGAGCAAAATCCTTCTGTAGTGTTAATACTATTCTCTCAGGTAGGTTCATTATAAGCCAGTGCATAAGTTTCGTAGAGATCTGGTAGGGTGGATTTGATACAACCTTATTGAATACTCTTATCTTATGTTTTACCTTTAGGATATCCCCAGTGATCAGCTCTACATTATTATATCTGCTTAACTTCCTAGATGCCTCCTCTACAAGTTTTTCATCTATCTCGACGGCTATGACTCTTCCTGCTCTCTCTGCCAGCCTCCATGTAAGCTCCCCTGTACCTGCTCCAACCTCTAAGACTACGTCTTTATCGAGGATTTGCCCATACTCTACAAGTCTATCTAGAAGTGGATAATCTATTAGGAAATGCTGTCCAAGTTTCTTCATAATTGTTTTAACTGGGTTACAGGCTCTCTAACGAATATCCTGTATCTTTCCTCAGTGTTCATTAATTCATACAGTATTCTATTGGTTAATGCTTTAACAGGGTCTTGTAATCCAATACGTTTCTTTAAGTCTTCATAACTCGGGAACGGTCGTGTCTCTCTTTCTTCCAAGATCTTCATAGCGATCTTTTTACCTATCCCTGGTATTAGTTCTAGTGCATGCATTCTCGGAGTTATCGGGGTAGACTTATTAAAGAACTCTAAGAATCTAGCTTCATCTGTCTCCACTATTTTTCTAACTATGTTCGGCAGCTCATTCTTAGCATTCTGTGTTAGATCATCGTATCTTATCCTCCTGACTATTCTAAGAATGTTTCTCGGAATATCTTTCCCAATGTATATTCTTATTCCTACCATTGGTTTATGTTTCTCATTGATAGCTGCTTCTAATAGTGTAAAGAATTGTTCTCCTAGTAGCTGCGCGATTAATTCATGTTTACCTATCGTGATACTATGTTGCGGTGGTTGACGCTGAGGCTGGAATAGATCTAATACATATGCAAAATCTTCATACTTCTTCTGCTTATACAAATATTTTCACATCCCTCTAGATATACTATTCTTCGATAAGCTATTCTTGTATGTCTTCTCTCAAGTATTTCTCGACAAGATCAACTATCGCTTGTAGTTTATCTTCTGAGAATAAGATAAATGAGACGAGACGTTTATAACCGCTTAGGATGGAACGCAATTCTTCTATATTTGTTGGGCATATATCTACTATCTGGACAGCTTCTTCCCTATTTAACTCAAAATTCGACATGAGTTCTTCTATAAGCTGCTTAGCTTTACTAGGAGAAAGCTTAGAGTATTTCCTAGCATACTCTAGAACTCTAAGCTGCATTGCATCTAGCCTCTCTTTTCTCTGCTCAAGAGTCTCTCTCACTTCTGGTAGAGATAGAGGTATCTGTTGAATAATCTTTTTAGCCATCTATTCATCCACTCCACTTAACTAGGTGGTCTGGCAGAACCATTATCTTTTTTAGCTTCCCCCCTAGTGTTACGGATACAAGATACGCCTTGCCACGTCTTCCAACCACCTCGCCAACTCTACCATGATATCTCCTATGGGGAGCGCCCATATGCACCGAGGGGTTAATCTTAATCGCTACCTTATCCCCAGGCTTGAATTCTGTAAGATAAATCTCAGGGTTAGGGCCGGATCTAGTCCCCCTAGGCTTAGTGAGGATACTCTTCGACTTGTATCTGAAGCCCTTAGACTTTGGCATCTCTTATTCAATTTTATAACGTTGTGCTTATTTAAAAATCTTAAAAAATTATGATCCGGATCAGTTAAGCCCTAATTTAGAAAGATGTGAATCTCTCCCTCAACTTCTTGAATTTTTCCCCTAAGCTTGAGAAAGCTGTAAACTTGTATTCTTCTCGTTCCTGTGGTTCAGGAGACTGAATGAAGAAGAGGTCTACTGTATCCATCCCTCTTATAGTGCTCTCTATTACTTTCTTCCTCTGTATACCGACGGAGACTCTTAATGGTACTACTCTCCCCTCCCTATCTATATGAAATACTTTAAACTTTAAGTCTACCAGCTTTCTAGTCTTAACGTATTCTAGTGGGTCGATGACCATTGCAACAGCTTTAGGGAACATCATCTGGTATCTCTTCTGCGTCTCAATATCTATTGTTGAGAGGAAGAGGTCGAAGCCCGGATGTGAATGATACCATCCAACAATACTTAATCCAGGTCTCTCTCTTGTAAGCCATTCGAAGGTTGCAGCCATAACTTCTTCATCTAAATATACAAATGCTGAGGATGATTTCTGGTTTCCCGATATCGCATCCCATATCTCTAGTATATCTTGTTTCTTTTCATACTTTCCAATTAAGAGGCCTGCTACCTCTCTCTCAAGATCCATCATCGTATATTTTACAGCTTTACCTAATGCAAGTGGATATATTCTTACTCTCAATTCTTCTCTAAACTGTAGGGATTCCTAGAATATATTTATTATTTAACAAACATTGCTCTACTTAATCGCAAGTACAAGATTTAGTAATATCATACATAGCATAGCTTTCAGGATAAGGTTTTATGTGATTGTTTAAGAGAGGAACGCTATTATTGCATCTTC
>Ga0209183_1000097_pt1 | contig 42162 bp, 34 predicted proteins | sample LHCtaG_2_FD_184120 | JGI IMG/M metagenome (GOLD analysis project Ga0209183, IMG submission 184120) | Hot spring microbial communities from Little Hot Creek, USA to study Microbial Dark Matter (Phase II) - LHC4sed_replicate (SPAdes)... | ecosystem: Environmental > Aquatic > Thermal springs > Hot... | reverse complement strand
TTAAGTCAAGAAGGCTAGGTCTTAATACCATTATTATTGAAAACAGAGATATTTTAGGTGGTATACCTCTTCAATGTATTCATCCAGGTTTTGGTATACATTATTTTGGAGTAGATTTAACAGGATGTGAGTTTATTCAAAGGCTAATAGATGAGATGCTCAAAAACAATGTTGATTATATTTTAAATGGCTATGTGTACTCAATAGATATATATTCACATAATGAAAAACTAGTAACTGTAATTACACCTGAAGGAATATATAGAATTGAGGCAAAAACCATAATATATGCAGCAGGAGCTAGAGAGAGGCATTTATTTGAACTTAATATCTTTGGAGATAGACCTGATGGGATTTACACAGCAGGCGAGGCTCAAACACTTATGGATTTATATGGGGTTTTACCTGGAAAAGATATAGTTATTATTGGTTCTGGAGATGTTGGGTTGATAATGGCTAGAAGATTTGCATTAGAAGGTGCAAATGTTAGAGCTGTTATAGAGATTATGCCATATCCTGGTGGTCTTATGAGAAATATTGTTCAATGTCTTAAAGATTTTAACATACCTCTTTATCTAAGTCATTCTGTGATAGAGATTATTGGTAGAAATAGAGTTGAAGCTATTAAAGTAGCTAAAGTTGATGAGAATTTAAGACTTATTAGAGGTACAGAATTTATACTGCCATGCGATACTGTGGTAATAGCAGCTGGGTTGATACCTAATATAGATCTTCTTGAAAGAGTAGGTGTAGCTGTTGATTCAAGGTCAAGAGGACCTATTGTTAATGAATATCTTGAGACGAGCGTTCCAGGAATATTTGTAGCTGGGAATGCTCTAGTTATAAATGATCTTGTTGATTATGCTGCAGAACAAGGAGAATTAGCTGCTGAAGGTGCTAAGACCTTTATTGATAATAATGGTATACCTACAAAAGATTGGATAAAGATGGAAGTTGGTAGAAATATAAGGTTTATTATCCCTCATTATGTTAGTGGTGAAAGGGATGTGATTGTCTATTCAAGAGTTCAGAGACCTGAGTCTAATATCTATTTCTCTATAAGCAGTTTTAGAATAAAAATGTTTAATGTAAGACCTGCTGAGATGATTAGAGTAAAAATACCTAGAAAAATTTTCTCAGAAATTCATAGTAGTAAAGTAATTGCAGAGGTTACACCTATATGAATAGTGAAGAAATAGAGTTGACATGTATCATATGCCCAATTGGATGTTCATTAAAGGTATACAGATTTGGAAATAGTATTGATGTTAAGGGAGCACTTTGTCAAAGAGGTATTGACTATGCTAGGCAAGAAGTTCTAGATCCAAGAAGAATTGTGATGAGTGTTATAAAGGTTAAAAATGGTGATTTACCGGTAGTATCTATAAAAACAAGTATTCCTATATCAAAAAAATGTATATCTGAGGTAATGAAGTTAACAGCATCAATTGAAGTTGAAGCCCCTATAGAAATCGGAAAGATTATTATAAGGGATATATGTGGAGCTGACATAATTGCAACTCGAAGGGTTAATAAAGTTCTAGATTTGAAGCGAATAGACTTATATTAGTAGAGGTTTTACTTAATTAGGGTTGAATTATTATGAGTAAAGGTATTAGATACTCTTCAATTATTGTAGATGGCCTTGATAATGTTTTCTATTGTTGGTCTAGAGTAAAGAGTTTTGTGAAAGGTGTTGAGGAAGAGTTTAGGATTTGTAGAGCTCAAGAGTTCTGGATTTTTACAAATAAGGAAAGAAAATATACAGACTTTATATCCAGATACTTTAAACCTGCTAACTATATAACAGTATCACTTAGATCTAAAGAGTTATTCAGATTTGGCGTTTTTGAACTTAGAGCTAAGCTTCCAAGAATTGTTGAAGGTCCTATGCTATGGTTTGGATTTGAATTAGATGATCTTTTTGGAGGTGGCGTAATTCATTTCATGTGGCATACAGATAAAGGTGTTTTAATGGCTTTTGCCGGTGGATTTAGTCATAGAGTTGAAATGGATCTTACAAAACATATTCCAAGTGATGTATCTGTTAATTACCATCTATATAAAATAATATATAGAGAGGGCTTAGCACTATGGTATATAGATGAAAAATTAAGAGCTATTGCTATTCTTGGAACAGGTAATATTAGAGACTCTATGTTGCTCTACAACAATGATCCATATATCATAGGCTTTACAAGGGATGCTCCTTCAGCTTCACTACCAATATTGCTAGACATAGATGGAGGAAATGTTGAGAAACCGTTTGAATGGCTAGATATACATCCATGGAATCTACGTGTATCTGAAGGAGATCCAAAAACTACTATATATCTAGATTTATATTTAGAAAATAGTAACACAATCTTAAAAGGCTATAGCGTTGAAAATGAAATTATCTCAGCACCTTTTCCTGCAACTCTTAATTATAAGGAGATACTATTTGCTGCAAAAGATAGTGGTATTCTAATAATAGAGGGCTTTACCAATGGTCAGTGGTTTGAATACAAAGAAATTGCGATAGAGGGTAACAAGTTATATAGCATACATATTCAGAATAAAACTTTGATGAGTAGATTGAGGTTTAGACCAAAATCATCAACAAAAATTATAGAGGCTCAAACAATATTACAATAGATAAGATAACTCTATCTCCATGTAGAAATAAGGTTCTGCTAATCATCGAAAAATTAAAGATTTGATGGATCTATTCTCGTAAACTCATAATGTGGTTCTAGTTGATACCAGTAAGCAACACTACTATAATCTGTTAAAACTTCATCCCATTCACCATGATGTATCCTCACAATAAGCTCCTTTTCAAAAGGTATCGGATCTGGGATGTGAAATCTATATGCAAGTATTTTAAGATTCTCAGAATCTTTTATCAATAAGCCATGAAATGGAGCGTTAAATATTCCTTTAATAAAATACCATCCACTTAGAAAATAATCCTCTGTGCCTGTCGATCCATATGCGATTTCACCATCTGCTATAATCTCCATATTACCTTCGAGAAATCCTAAACCGCCATATGACCCTTTATCGAATCCTTCCATAGCAAGTAGTGTACCTGCATAATGTCCTTTACCTTTCGCTATTAATATTGTATATGGTTCACCAAGTTTTGTATATCTCTCTCTACGCCACACAGCATGAAATCTAGCCATGTCATCAACATTATCAAGAGATATATAACCTATCATATAATACAATAGATCTATGTCTAATTCACTTACATTTACAATTTTAATTAATGCTTTGTTAAATGGCATTGGAAAATATGTGTAGTAGCCGCCACTTGTACATCCTATTGGTAAAGACCAGAAGTGTATATATCTACCTAAACCTATTGGAATATTTAAACCTAAATGTGTATATTCACCCATACCAGCCGCTGATCCAAAGAAATCACCAATAGGTACTTCAACACTTGGTATAGCTTCACCATCCCAATACATATTAAGTATAGTTCTTCTAAGTACATTTTTTTCTCGTGAGCCTATAGCCATCCATAGACTAACAATTATCCCTGGCCCATCTATTTTAGCTATAATATGCTCACTTTTTGCAGGAACTTTATAGAAGTCTTGATGTTTATTATCAATTTTATGAGTACTAGATATATATTTCATTTTCCATTTCTTTAGTTTAGGAATCTCTAAAAACATATATATCACCAGATATCCTTATATAAAAGAAATAAAAATATAAGTTCCGAGATATATTAAGATTGAATTGCTATGATATATAGATAGGGCTGCTTAGAGCTAAAAGTTCATCAACATTATTTGGTTCTAGGGAATATGGATCTTTATAACATCCTATCTCAGCTCTAATAAACTTCGATCTACTATCTATATTTATTATCTCCTCAAATCTAGTTAGCTTCTCTTTAATGCTAAATACTTTAAATATATCGTTGTATGATATAAGTCTCAATATTGCATCACCGTATCTTGATAATGTATTATTATCTATTTCAACATCTAAAACAATTCTAGCTTTACCACCTTTTATCCTATCTCCGATTGCATATTGTTCGCCATTCTGATATATTTTAATATCTAGTATTGGTCCACTAGGATATTTTGATACAAATGTTTTTCCTTCCTTAATACCCTGTAGAATACCTTCAACCGAAAAGTTATTGGTATATATCCATGTTGTTGGAGTAGCTAATTCTACTCCATCACCTCCATGATAATCACTTCCACCAACAACCGGTATTGTTAGGCCTTCACCAAGTAATTTATGCCACCAAATAACTGCATACATATTCCAGCTCGTTGGTGTTGGACCATTCCATACCTCAATAGAGTTGAATCCTCTCAAATCTTTGTATCTAAAGTCACATCCAATACAATTCTCATCAAAGTTAAATGGGTGGTTTAACGAGACTATTAAACCCTCTTGAGATATTTCATTAACAAGGTTTTTAAAATCATCAAAGCTTTTTCTTCTAAAATCAAACCATTTCATACCCCATGTATTTATATGTCCATAATAAGTCGAGATTTCAATTCCAGGTATTACAAGTATTTCTGAACAGCTCAATGTATTAATTTCATGTAATTGGCTAATAGTATTATGATCAGTTATAGCGATATAATCCAGACCTAAATTAAGTGCCTTATTAACTACTTCACATAAAGAGTCTTTACCATCACTATGAATAGTATGTATGTGCAGATCTCCTTTAACCCATTTACCATTTATATTATATCTAGATCTCTCTTTACATAAACATTTCTGATTATTTGAGACCTCTTCTCGATATCTATATGCTTTAACAACAACTCTATATCTACATCCACTATCAACAATTTTAGCAAGACCTAGTATTATTGACCATGTACCCGAATTAATCTCTCCTGCTATATATCCAGGGGTCGCTGATATTTCACTTATATAGATTTTTTGTTTTGATGATCCACTCCAACCTCTAAAAATATTTTGCGGATCAAAGACACCTATATCTATAATGCAACCCTTTTCTTTCTCAAAGCTATACTCAATCTCTATATAGCTATATCCCTTAGGTAAATTAAAATATATGTATCTATAGTCAGAGAGCTCCTTATCCCTTGGATATAAAACACCATTGAATTCCTCTATAAAGTATTCCATACTATTTCGCCTAAATATATCCATTTCTTTACTATTTAAATATTGCTGAAGCTATTTTCATGTAATGTGGTTTTGAGTAAAACATATAGAGTTTATGACTCTTTTCATATTCATTGAAAGTAGTAATGTATTGAGTAATACTATGTATAATAAGTCATATGTGAAATTGCAGTTGTATCGAATCTTTAAATTTTTACCATTTATAGGAATATATAGCTTTATTTCGTCTATGTAATTCAAATCTACATTTTTTAAAATATATCTAATGGTATTGTTCATAAATTCTCTCATATCAGAATATTTATGAATATCTCTTAATGTTGCTATGATAAAGTTCCTTCCTTTATATATAAATACAAATATTATCGAATTCTTTTCCTTGGATTCTATTTTTACTTTATAGAAGACTTCATCAACTTCCTTTTTTATTTTATTTAAATAAATATATGATATTTTATAGAGAATCTCTACATTATCTAGATCAAACAATATTAATCCTTTATTGATATACTTGTATAATGAGCTTATATCACAATTAATATTTTCATGATTAGAAAAGATAATTTCATTAGGTATGTATATATAGCATATATTTTCACATCTATATATTCCTTTAACAATCTTTAACAATCTTTTTAGCCTCATTTTCACTACCAATCTAAGCTACATGAATATTATCCAATCTATTTTACATAAATAAAATATATTTAAAATTATTAAATATACTTCATTTTACTGAAGAGCCAAGTAGTTAAACAACTTATCTAACATGGAAATAAAAATATATTACCAAGATTAATACTTATATAATGTTAAAGGTGATTAAATGGTTAAACTAAGTAGAATGGAAATACCCAAAAGTGAAGAGGATGTAAAGAGAATTAGTGAAGAGATTGAAAAGAATATGAAAATACATCGACATAGCCATAGTGATGAAGATGAGTTATCAGATGTTGACTCAATAGTTCATCAACTTAGTCATGTTCAAGAACTTTTAATACATATCATTCAAAGCATTAAGGAAGTTAGAAACTCTATAGATAACTTGACATCAGTTATTAGAAAGAATTCAAGGATAATTGCATTGGCTTATATGCTTAATGTTATAAATAATGAAGAAGCTAAGAGGAAAATAGTTGAAATTATTTCAAAGGATCTCAACCTCGATATCAATACAAAATAGCCAGTATAATATAAATTTTGGTTATAGAAATAATGCTATTACAAAAATAAATAACGATATTGAAGCTTTCTGTTGTAATATTATTTAAGATTTGAAAGTCTATCTTTTAAGATGGGATGTAGAGAAAGTTTATAGCTTATCTTCTCTGAGAAGTTTTAGTGATAGGCGTTAAGCTCTGTACGTCTTGGGCAATGACGATTTATAAAACCTATAACCTTGAGCTCAAAAAGCATAGGGGTAATAACTCAGAGCCTAGCTTAGATTAAACCCCAGAGAGGATATGTAACTCAAAACTCTCATACTCAAAAACACTACAATTTAGGATAAAGTAGAGATTAGGTACTATTCTCCACTCTAGCAAAATACCTTAGTCTTGGAATGAAGAAGACTAGGTAATAAAAGCTTCTAATCTGATATAGGGTGCTTTTTCAGCTACAATCCATTCTTTTTCTCTAGATGTCCTAATACTTAGTGACTTAGATATTGCATTTATGGTTTTTAAATTTGTTAATGGTATTTTTAGTTCACGTATCTTTATAGCTTCTGATAATTCACCGTTTTCAATTATAAAGCTATTTTCAGGAATGATCCTTATATAACCTTTTTCTAAAGATGCCATGACTATGCTTCCTATATAAAAACCATTTCTCGTTTCACTAATTATTTCCGTTTCTTTCCAGTCTCCTGGTTTAAGAACTAAAGTAGTATGGAATGGTATAGGTTTTTGAAATAGACCATAAGCTGATCCAGGTTCTGATCCATGTATTGCAGCAGTGTTTCTAGTGTGATGGAAATCTCTTATGATTCCATCCTCAATTAGAGTTCTTCTTTTAGTTGAAACACCCTCATCATCAAAAAATCTTATTGTTGGCGAGTCATAGTCATGTGGATTATCATATAGATTAAAATCCTTAGAAGCAATTACACTACCTATAAATCTTGAATTATATTGATAATCAGCTTCAAGTAGATGTGAAATTTCATGGATAAAAGCAGCAGATGTTTCAAACCCAAATACAGTATTTGCCTTACCATATTGATAAGGTTTTAATGGACGAGCCTTTGAATATATATTTAATTTATTCATTGTTTCTCTAAACATAGTATCTATAACTTTAGTAATATAGTCTTTAGACCATGGAATTGCAACTCTATAGTTTGTTGCAATAATATTTGTTGAAATGTCTCGAAGCTCTAGTAAACCTATTTCAATTTCAATTAATCTTCTAACTTCCTCTGCAAACTCTTCATTTTCTCTAATGATTTTCCTATTTATAGTCTTCATATTGACTATGACTTCACATTTTATGTTACGTAAAGCCTTTGCCTCATCACATAGATCTTTAATCAACCCAATTATTTCATCTTCTTGAGGCATCTCTTTTCCTATTTCGATATATCCTTTAAAGAGTGTTGCATCAGCAAAACCTTCACATTTTCTATCTGACAGAAAATGTGAGGCTTTTACCTTAATAGTGTTAAAGTCTGTTAAGCTGTTATCCTGTGATGATGTTATAAACCAACATCCATTCTTATTAAATCTATATCCATATACATTAGCATTCAACCTATTAATTTCTAAAGAACCGTCTCTATATGCTATCTGTATTAACTGTTCAAAATATCTTACTTTATCGAAATACATTTATGATCATAACCCTTTAACTTTTAGCTTCTAAATAGCTATTCTAGCTAAGATATCTTAAGAAGTTTTAAATCTTCAATGGAATGTTACAAACGAAAACCTCGCCCTTTAGGGCGGGGAGGAGGTCAGATCTCTCTTATAGCCATTGCAAACTATTTCATTATATGGAAATCTCATCTGGTTTATCTTAATAAAAGCCTCTTTAAGCTTATCAAAGTCTATATCAGGTCTTAAGAAAGGTTTTAAATCAATTCCATATTTAACCATAACACATGGTTTTAGAACACCCTCTGGAGATAGTCTAACTCTATTACAATATCTACAAAAGTATTTATTTTCAAGCCATTTAACAATCTCAACCTTAATACCATTATCAAGTATATATATGGGTCTCATATTAAGCTCTCTATAAACCTTACACACACTTCTTTCCTCTAAATATTTAACAATGTTATCAATAGATACATATAATTTATTAAATACTTCTGTATTGAGCACTATAGGCTCTAATTCAATAAACCTTACTTTTGCTTCATATCGTTGTGCAAATTCTATAAAATCTTTGTATTCATTATCATTAATGTCTCTAAGAAGAACAACATTCAATGTTATAGGCTTTAAATTATAGTTGTATGCTTCATCTATCCCCTTCAATACATTTTCTAACCCATCTATACCCGTAATTATTCTATACCTTTCTCTATTAAGCGATGGCAAACTAACATTTACTCTCATAAGACCTGCTTCAGAAAGATCTTTAGCAAAATCTTTAAGAAGAAAACCGTTTGTTGTCATTGAAAGATCTTTAGGTTTAACCTCTGCAATTTTTTCCACTATATCAATTACATCTTTTCTAAGAAGAGGCTCACCACCAGTTAATTTAAACTCGTCAATGTCTAAAGACCTTGCAACAGATGAAATTATTCCTATTTCCCCTGGTGAAAGAATATCATCGTATCTATTATTCCATCCCTCACGGTGACAATAGAGACAAGTATAGCTACAATCATGTGTTATGCTAATCCTTAGATTTTTCATCGCCCTATTGAATTTATCGTACATCATTAATTTTCCCTATACTATAATAAGTTATGTTAGCTGTTGTATACATGATATAAATAGTTAGTTGTGGTAGGTATTTTAAGCTGTTCTATATAAATAAATAATTATCATAATGTAAAATATTTAGAGTACTGGGTTATAATAGAAATGGAGAATTGTTTCATACTAATTTTTAGTAAGGATAACAAGTATAGTGCAAATATATTATTAGCTGCTATTGAGCATAGAGTGAAAAACTTTAATTTCTATCTACTTCAATGGGATTTAAATAAGACATTAATTCAAGATATAATTGATATTAGCAGAAAATGTAGAAAGATTGTTATAGGTTTTACATTTATGACTCCTCAAATACTGGTTGTTAGAGACTTGGTTAATTTAATGCGAAAATATATAGAAAATGCTATTTTTATAGCTGGTGGTCCTCATGCCTCTGGCGACCCTCTTGGTACTATAACTAAGCTTGGTTTTGATATAGTAATATATGGAGAGGGTGAAGAGACGCTCATCGATATGCTCAATGCTATATCAAGTAATAATGATTTTAGAGTATGTGGCACAGCCTATATGGAGGGCGATAAACTTGTTATAAGAAGAAAGACAAAGAGGGTTGATTTGAATCTGTATGAACCTTTTCCATATTGGAGAAATAGATTTAACCCTATAGAGATAATGAGAGGTTGTTCATCTGCTTGCTATTTTTGCCAAGTATCGTATATCTTTAGCTCTCCTAGATATAGAGATGTGGATAATATAGTAAAGTACTCTAAGTTAATGTTATCTAAAGGGTTGAAGGATATAAGATTTATAGCACCAAATTCTCTAGGCTACGGTAGTGTAGATGGTATAAAGCCGAATTTTGATGCATTATCACTACTTTTGCAAAAATTGCACCAGAATATAAGAAGATATGACGGTAGAATATTTTTTGGTACATTTCCAAGTGAGATAAGACCAGACTCTATAATAGAGGATATAGTAAAAGAAATGAGAAGGTATGTGGATAATAATAGGGTTATTATAGGTGCTCAAAGTGGTTCAAATAAAATTCTTAGAATTATCCATAGAAACCACAGCGTTGAAGATGTTTTAACAGCTATAGATATATTAAATAAATATGGGTTTTCAGTGGATATAGATATTATTTTTGGTTTTCCATTTGAAGATGAGGATGATCTAAAAGATACAATATCATTTATCCAAAAAATTGATAGATACAACACAAGACTCCATATACACACATTTATACCTTTACCTGGTACACCTTATTCAGATTTAAATACAAGGTTTCTCTATGGAGAAGCAAGAAAAATAGTTATAAAAAATATAGGATTGGGTAAAGCATATGGTGAATGGCTTGAACAAGAAAAAATAGCTAGATTTGTCATGGAGCTAAGAAACAATAAAATGATTTATAGCCTAAGGGATATTATAAAAAATTCGAAAATATACTCATGTTGAAACATAGATAAAATATTAATTTAATTTCATTTCTATAAAGATTTCAATACTAAATCAAATAGTGTTTAAAAACCTAAGTTGAGTACTGATAATCAAAATGTTATAAAAAACATATTGTATTGAAATCAACAACCTTTATTCAACAACAATAGATCCTGTGGGACATGACGACGCTGCATTTTTCGCTGTTTCCACCATGTTTTCTGGTATTTCTCCAACGCTTTCCTTTTCATTATCAGATTTTCCATAAGGTTCTCTTATTCTAGTTTTACCAGTAGCTGGATCTAGCTCAAATATATCTGGTGCTAATGCCCAGCATACTCCACAAGCTATACAGGTCTCTTTGTCTACACGTACCTTAGCCATTTTATACACCAACATAATGGTATTAAAAGGTAGAGGTATATAACTTTTACTTAACTCAATTCGATTTTGATACCCATAACATCTTATTTATCTACATAAATAATTATAGTTTCCACTTGTCCCTAGATGCTTATTCTCATTATTTTGTATTTATTTGTTGTATCTAGGGGCTTTCTCCTCACCCACTACCTTCAATGGTAGCACTGCTACCTCTGGAGTGGGTTCATTGGGCATTGGGGTCAGCGGCACAGACCCTTGAGAGCTAGGTGCCTAGGCCTGGAGCATTGCCCCATTTGCCTAAACAGACTCAAACCAAATATAGAGTCAGAGCCTATAAACCCAATCTATAAACATCAACTACGAAACAGCCCCTTTCTTGAGCTTGTTAAAGTTCTTAACCCTTGTAAAGCTGGCTCGGCTCACTGTATGAATTGGATCTTCTTTCTAAGTTCGTGATGCCTATACATAACTACTATATTTTGTATTTTTATTTATCCTTCTTATACTTTATAATCTTCCAATAACCTTTATGTGTACATCATCTAGATTAATCTTAGCCCTTGAAGAGGTTCTAAACCAAGATATCTTTATTGGAATTAATGCAATGAGTACTATTAACCCTTGAAGTATCCAATTTACAGGTTCTAGTAATGCTACAATGTCAAAGTATTTCATGTTTATTAAAAGATATAGTGGTGCCATAAAGATTGATATAAGCTCAACTTTTGCAAGAAGTAGTGCTATATATGGTACGTCTATGAATATAGATGAAACTATAGTTATCGTTGATACAAATGGTGCTATTAATGCTATAGGCTGTAGATATGTTATAGCAAATGCTATTAAAGTTTTCTTTCTAATTTTGTGTCTATGTCTAGTAATAATATCCTTAAAACATTCTAGTGTCCCTCTATACCATCTTATTCTTTGCTTAACATAGCTTGTAATAGTTGATGGAGCTCCCTCAAATATTATGCTATCTAAAAGAGCTATGTTTCTATTTGTAGAAACGGCTAATATTGCAAGATATGCATCTTCAGCTAAGACCTCAGGTAGTCCTCCAATTTCATCTAAAAATTTCTTAGAGAGTGCTAACCCTTCACCACTAACAAGAGGAATCTTTGTAAATTTTATAAGCCCTGGTAAACCAACATTATACCATAGAAGTGTATCAATATAGGAAAGCCTTCCAATTACATTACTACTTATTCTATAGACCTTAGTACCAACAATGCTATATCCATAATTTAATATTAGATATGAGACTTTATATAAATACAATTCATCTACTACCTTATCACCAGCATCAAATATAACAACTATATCTATATCTTCAATTAGATTGTTGACTATGTTATTAATAGAATGTGCTTTACCCTTTCTCTCTGAGGTGTTTACAACCAATTTAAAGTTTATGTTAGCATTTAATAGAATGTTTGAAAGCTCTAATACGTATCTATATGTCTCTTCATCATTTTTCTCTAATATTATCAGAACATGAATTTTTTCATGAGGATATCTCTGTTTAACTATACTAGTAAATGTTTCTTCAATAGAATTTTTGTCTTCTTTATAAAACGGTAAAATAACTAATATTGTTGGAGGGTCAGAGAGATCTTTGTTATTATTTTTAGAAGAGTTGATATTTATCCACACAACTTTTTTAAGATCCTTTAGAATACTATATAGAGAAGGTATCCCATAAAGAAATGAAAATATGATTATAGATGTAGAAATTCCCCAAATAAATTGAAACATTATTAACTACACCTCATAACACTCTTTTTATAGAACTAGCATAAAAATTTTAAATAGCTATATAGATATTAACTACATAGTTATATTCTATAGAACAGTTGAAGAGACATTTACCAACTTTTCCCTCACCTACTTACAGTAACCAACCCATAACCCAACCTCTAAAAACAAACATTAAAATATAGATATCAACATATAGACTCAACCCACTTAAAACACAAAACTTTTTAAAGATTAATATTTATGATTAGGATAGTAGTATAGCTTATAATTTGATATATTATTTCTTAATTTTAGGAACAAATTGAGTGAAATATGATGTCTACTCAAATCTTTAAACCAAAGATTATGGATACCAGGTGGAGAAATGAGTATGAAAACCAATTAATAAAAATGTGGGAAGAGGAGGGTCTATTTAAATTTAGCTACAACCCTCATAATCCTACACTTATAATCGATACACCACCCCCATATATTTCAGGAAAACCTCATGTTGGTCAAGTCGCACACTATGTTCAAATAGATATGATTGCACGAGCCTATAGAATGCTAGGCTATAATGTTCTAGTACCATTTTATGCTGATAGAAATGGTTTACCTGTGGAGATATTTGTAGAAAGGATGTATGGTATAAATCCACATGAAGTTGCAGAAACTATTGATGGAAGAGAAAAATTTCTTGAGCTTTGTAAAAAACATCTCGATGAAGTTGAAAAAGAATTTATCAATATATGGAGAAGACTTGGCTGTATATTTGAGTATTGGCATGAAGGTACAGATAGTGAAGAATATAGAAAAATTACACAGAGCACCTTTATAGAGATGTGGAAAAAAGGATATATATATGAGGCTGAAAGACCTGTTATATGGTGTCCCCGCTGTAAAACATCGTTAGCTGAAGCTGAAATTGAATACAAAAATGAGATGGCCGAGCTTTACTACATAAACTTTCAATTATCTGATGGTGGAAACCTTACAATAGCTACAACAAGACCAGAACTTCTCGGTGCTTGTTTAGCTATAGCATATAACCCTACTGATGATAGATATAAATATTTAAAGAATAAAAAAGCAATTGTGCCAATCTATAACTATATAATTGATATTGTAGAACATAAATCTGTTGATCCATCATTTGGCACAGGATTAATGATGATATGCAGCTATGGTGATCAATCTGATGTAAGAATAATCAGAGAGTTGGGTTTAAAGCCAAGATTAATAATAAAGGAGGATGGTTCTTTAAATGATGGTGTAAATATCCTAGTTGACCTTAAGGTAATAGAGGCAAGAAGATATATTGTTGAAATTTTAAAAAACAAAGGTTTTTTAGTAAAGATTGATAAGATTGATAGAAATGTACCTGTTTGTTGGCGTTGTGGAACACCTATAGAATTCATACATACACATGAGTTCTTTTTGAAACAACTAGACTATAAGGATGTACTTAAGGAAATAACTAAAAATGCCAAGTTTTTACCTGAAGAACATAAAAAAAAGTTACTGGATTGGATAGATTCTATAACTATGGACTGGCCTATATCTAAGACAAGATATTATGCAACTGAAATCCCTGTGTGGAGGTGTAAATCATGTGGCTCAATTTTAGTACCAAATGAAAAAAGATACTATAGACCATGGAAAGAGCTGCCACCATGGCATTCCTGCCCTATCTGTGGAGCATCAAGAAGCTACATAGTGGGAGAAACCAAGGTTTTCGATACATGGTTTGACTCCTCAATATCTATCATCTATGCTGCAGGTATATCAAAATATCCACATATATTTGAGCAATACATTAACAATAAGGCAAAGGCTTTAAGACCTCAAGGCTACGACATTATTAGAACTTGGCTATATTACACATTATTAAGGGTTTATCAATTACTTGGAAGATGTGCATTTGATTACATTAGAATAAGTGGTATGGGTTTAGATGAAAAAGGTGAAGCTATGCACAAAAGTAAAGGAAATGTGGTATATCCAGAACCATATATAGAGAAATATGGTGCTGATGCATTTAGATTTTGGTCTGCTGCTGCAACTAAGCTTGGAAGCGATTATAGATTCTCTGAACAACTTTTAAAAACAGGTGCATTATTTATAACAAAGCTTCTTAACATTGCACGCTTCATTTCAGCCATACCATATGTCGAAAAAGTTGATGATCTCTATCCACTTGATGTTGCAATTTTAAGCAGAATGAATAACGTTATAAATGTTGTTAAGAAAGGTTATGAAGATATGGATCTCTATATACCTATACATACGCTTTACCATTTTGTATGGGATGAGGTTGCTGATCATTATATTGAATTAGTTAAGCCGCGAATATATAACTTAGATGGGGTGTTTAATGAAAAAGAGCAGATTAGTGCATGGTTTACACTTCATATGTTATTAAAGAATATACTTTTACTTTTAGCACCTATACTTCCATTTATAACTGATTACATATGGAGAAAAATGTATAGTAAAAGATCAATTCATTTTGAGACATTACCTAAACCAATTAATATACCAAAGACTGAACTAGAAAACAATCTAGTAAAACTATATAGGTTAAATAGTTTAATATGGAAATATAAAAAGAGTATAAATGCTAAACTTACCCAGTCCTTAGAAATGGTGCTTTATATACCTAAGGAATTAGAGATATTTAGCAAAGATATTAAGTATCTTCATAAAGTTAAAGAAATAAGATTTGGAAAACCTGAAATGTCTAGCTATATTGAACTGGGTGATGATATCTATCTATCATCATTTTCATAATAGATGATTTTCATGAGGCTACAAGCATCAATTAGCATTGCTCTTAAAAATACTTATGAATTTACTAAGGTATTAAAGAGATTAATTCAATGTGGAATTAAAAATATTAAAGCCGATAGCATCAATAATTACATTCGCTTTGAACTAAAAAATATAAATATTGTATTTGAATGTTTAAATGAGTTCAAAGAGATTTTTCTAATAGTAGATTTAAAGGCATATATAAATATTTCTAATAGTAGATTAGATGATATGATAAAAACATTGAATCTAAGAAAAACACCTTTGCTATATCCCTATAGAATTATTGCTGTAATAAATTATAACAATTATCTACTAGCTATACAAAAAACATCAAATAGAAATGTTTATCTTATTAGGTGTATAGGAGGAAAGAATATCGATGTGGTTCTCCCTCCTTCATCTCTTTTATTTATTGGTTCTATAGATATAGTAAGAAATGAAATTAGTAAATGTATAAATATTTTAAATAGTGTATTAAATAATATTGAAAAGAATCCATAACAATTTGTAAAAAATATAGTTACATTGTAATATATTAAAACAATATCTATATAGAGGTTGAAACATAGGATTATTCTAAGCTTCTAATACCATAGAAACAATCCTTTTCTTAATTAAATTAGCTTAATAGCTACTAAATACATTTACGTTTATGGTTTAGAACTATGGTCACAGTAACTCCAAATTTGTTATATAAACATATCAATTCATCACCTATTGTTAAAAAGACTCATCAAATACTTGAAGACGATTATGAGGTTATCGAATTGCTAAAAATGAGCAATATTATGGCTGTCTCACGACTGAGATATAATGATCATGGCATTACACATGCTAGAATAGTTGCTGGTGTATCGCTAGAACTTATTGATATACTCTATAGTACAGGAGTGGATATGACATGTATAAGGGATGGTGTAGCTAAAAATGTTGATGAGGTAAAGATTATTGTGCTACTATCTTCGTATTTTCATGACATTGGAAATGCCATACATAGAGTAAACCATGAATTATTAGGAGTCTTAATTGCAAAGGATATTATAGATAGAATATTAAGCAAAATAGGTTTTAATAAAGAGAAGATAATAGACTTTCGTCAAGAGATACTTCACAATATATATGCATCTGATTATAATATTCAATGTCTCTCAGTAGAATGTGGTGTTGTAAAAGTTAGTGATGGTCTTGATATGGCTGAGGGAAGAGCACGCATGCCATATAAATTAGGGAAGCTAGATATGCATGCTGTCTCAGCTTTAAGTATAAAAAGAGTTGACGTTGAACAGAATCAGGATCGTGAAAGACCTATAAATATAATAGTGCATATGAGTGAAATTGCAGGTTTATTTCAATTAGAAGCTGTTTTACTACCTAAAATTAAGAGTAGCGGTCTTGATAATCTATTTAATGTCTATATAAATATCAATGAAAGATTAATAAAGTTTTATCCAAAGGATTAACAAACTTTTATAGATTTAATGTGTATAGCGATTCAAATCCAGCCATATCTAGTGCATCCTTTGTTGCTACCTCAATACTATTAATAAGATACTCAAATTTTTCATAGTCGTCTAAGGTAAGAGGTTTTTTACGTAGAATGCAAAGCGATGTAGATGAAACAACACAGGATCCTATACCTCTTTTTGATAATATTTCCAGTGTGGTTATTAAGTCTTTTCGTGAGAAAATCGGCTGTAATGTGTTAGGATGTGTATGGGCAATAAACATTATACTAGATATTATTGGAAATGTTATTGATTCTTGGAACCCTTCTAATAATATCAAATTACCGTTGTCTAGAACCATTATTAAATATTCTCTATTATAGAATAGATATTTACTTAATCTTTTAACTACATTTTTAGCAAGTCTTATTCCTAAGGTTCTATAAATTTCTGGAAGGATATATCCTTTTCTCTCATTGCATTTAAAACTTATCTCTACATCTTCATAATATTCACTATATCCACATCTAATAAAGACTTTTTCACCATATACTATAACTTTATTGATGTTAATATCGTCCTCAGCTAGTCCATCTATTCTAAGCATTATTTCCTGCATATCCATTTCATTAATATACAATTCAACTAAATCCTCTATATGGAAAAGAATTCTTATTCTCTTTACTACGTCTTTAATATAACTATCATCTATAATTTGATGATAATAGTCCTTTTTCATAGCTCTGTTAACCCAAGGTATACAGATATCTTATATCTTAATTTTTACTCCTATAAAAAACATATCTTGAATATTTCTCTCCTAATGCATGATTTTAAATAAGCTTAAAATTCTAAAGAGGTATCAAGCCATGTTTTTTAGGTGGTGGTCTGATTCTTATCTCTCTTTTAGTCATTAGAAACTCCAATGCTTTTACAAGAATGGACCTGGTTTCACTTGGTTCTATTATTGCATCTATGTAGCCTCTTGAAGCAGCATAATATGGTGTAGTGAGCTTCTCTCTATATTCATTTGCAAGTTTTTGAAGCATCTTTTCTTTCTCATATTCATCTTTAATTAGCTGAAGTTCTTTACGCCATATAACTTCAGCTGCTGCTTCAGGACCCATTACAGCGATCTCTGCTGTTGGCCATGAGACCACAAAATCTGCTCCTAGATGTCTAGAACCCATAGCTATATATGCACCTCCATATGCTTTTCTAACTATTACTGTTAATTTAGGAACTGTAGCTTCGGCATATGCATATAGTATTTTTGCACCATGTCTTATTATACCTCTGTATTCTTGGAAAGTACCTGGTACGAAACCAGGAACATCGACAAATGTTATTATTGGTATATTAAAAGCATTACAAAATCTTACAAATCTTGCAATTTTATCTGATGCATCTATATCTAGCGCACCCATATAGTAGAGAGGTTGATTTGCAACAACTCCCACCGTATATCCATTTAACCTTGCAAAACCTACTATAGCGTTCCTAGCAAAATCTTTCTGAACTTCAAAAAATGTTTCATAGTCTACAACATTTTCAATAATAGAGTGCATATCATAGGGTTTTGTGGGATCTTCAGGAACAACATTATTGAGTATTGGTATTCTTCGCTCTGGGTCATCTTTAGTTTCTATTCTTGGTGGAAGTTCCAAACTATTTAATGGTATGTAAGATAAAATCTTCTTAACAATATCTATTGCTTCTCTCTCATCTCTTGCTACAAAATGTGCCACACCACTTTTAGATGCATGGATATCTGGCCCTCCTAACTCCATTTCAGTAACCTCTTCCCCAATAGCAGCTTTCACAACCTTAGGACCTGTAATAAACATATATGAGATTTTGTTAACCATTATTATAAAATCCATTAATGCAGGCGAATATACAGCACCGCCAGCACAAGGCCCCATTACCACAGCTATTTGAGGTATGGCACCCGAGGCCATAACATTTAAATAAAATATATCGCCATAGCCTTTTAATGAATCTACACCTTCTTGAATTCTAGCTCCACCAGAATCATTAAGAAAGACAACAGGTACACCAACAGACATTGCATAGCTTAAAGCCTTTACAATTTTAGTTGCATGCATTTCACCTACAGATCCTCCCATAAACGTAAAATCTTGTGCTATAGCTACTATTGGTCTGTTATCAACCTTACCAAATGCGGTTACAACACCATCGCCATAAACCTTTTTTTCACTCATACCAAACTCTATAGCTCTATGGGTTACAAACATATCAATTTCTGTATAGGAGCCGCCGTCAAATAACAATTCAAGTCTCTCTCTCGCTGTAAGCTTACCTGCACTATGTTGACGATTTATAGCGTCAGTACCACCACCAAGCTTTGCCATATCAATTCTTTTCCTAAGCATCTCAATCTCTTTTCTTTCTATTTTTTCTCCAGACATAATATATTCATCTCATAAATTAACTTTAACACATTTAGTTATCTTAACATTGAGATAATAACCAGCATCTAGTATACCTTAGCTACATTCCTCAGCTAAATAAGAGTTGCGTTGCTCATTAACCCTACATTAAACTAGAACTAATTATATACAATTATAAATAGCAAATATAGAGGCAAAACTCTTATCTAGCCCTTAATTTATTACATATATCAAATAAAAGAATACTTGTTAACCTAGTTAATGGTGTGAAATGTGGCTGTAAATAGGATAATAGTTGAATTAAATAATAAAAAGTATGAAATAGAAATAGTTGATGATCGTGAAGACGGCTTTAGGGTAAGAATAGGCTCAAAAGAATATATAGTACATATAATTGAAAACCAAAAAGATGCTGCCACAAGAACCTTAGAAAACAATATTATTTTAGAACCTAGTAAAAGTATAGAACAGCAACAATATATGAAAGAACTACAGATACCTAAAGAAAACACCATTATATCTGAAATTCCTGGACGTATCGTGAAAATACTTGTTAATGAAGGTGATTCTATAAAGGAAGGAGATACCATTGCTATAATAGAATCTATGAAGATGGAGATAGAAATTAAAAGTCCAAGAAATGGAATTGTGAAAAAAATTTTAACTAAAAATGGCTCTTATATTGATGTGGGAGAGCCTATTATATTGCTCAGCTGATTTATACTATAATTACTAAACCTACTTTTTCTTCTTTTCCTTTTTAACCTCCTCCTTAGCTTCTTTCTTTTCCTCCTTCTTCTTTGACATACTACCACACCAAATTTATCAGTAGTTTGTAACTAACAATAAAATTCTTTGTTCTATTGACTAACAATACATATTTGATATCTAAAAAAATAATCTAGTTCATTTATACTAAACTACATATAAATAAAACAAAACAGCCATATTAATATTTTCTAATACATTTAGACATTCTCTACATATATACACTGTTGACAAACCTATAACCTCTACATTATTAGCGTCCATCAGTGACATTATAGATTTGATCTTTTCAACATCGTCTACAAATAGATCAACCATATACAACTTTTTATCTCTATGAATACATTCTCTTGGAATTAGCATATATTTATATCTTCTTTCACTATATGAATAATACCATAGAATCTTTGCTGCATCTTCGGTTATATTTCTATTCATTAACGGAAAACACATCTCCGTTCCAAGTTCCTGTGCTAATGAAGTTGCTATAGATATTCCCTCTTCAGATAAGCTAAATACAAAGTCTATATCTAAATCTAGTTTTCTCAACTTATCTTCGATAACTAGCACAAATAACTCTATAAATCCAGTATTTCTAATTAAGTTATAATAGTTATTACTATTACTTTTCGCTACATCGTTTAAAGTATTTTCAATGATTTTTAACTTAGATAATTTCTCTAAGATCTCATTTGCTACCTCATCACTTGGAACGCCAATGAAGTTTACATATTTCCATAGACTTTGAAAAGGAACATTTAATATTTCTTCTAAATCCCTTAAGCTATAGAAGAAGTTTAGAGCTCTAAGTATTTTTAGAATTCTTATTTTCTCGCTTTTTCTAGTGATTCTACTGCCAGACATTCAATATTTACCCAGTAAATTGTACATAATATAAACCATAAATAAAAATAAGTTTATTTATTTAAATTTTTATTGCATACCGACTTTTTATTTTAAATGTTCAAATAACCATTTAAGATCTGGAACTTTGTTTCTCTTTATATTTTCTTCATATATTGCATGTGCAATTAAAGGTAAGGCTATTGTAGCATCAACATATACTACTCTTTTTCTTGCCTTAGGTGAAACCTTACCCCAACTCACAGCTTCTTCTAACGTAGCTCCTGATAATCCTCCCCACTGTGGCGCATCCATTGTTATTTGAACTACATATTCTAATGGTTTATAATAATCTTTTAAACCTTCCTTCTCCCCCAATAATGTTTGTGCTACAGTAATAAGGTTTATATAGTCTTTTGGAACACCTCCACCAATATATATTGCTGCCATTTTTGGTGCTTTTCTACCTATTTCAATAAGCTGGTCAAAATCTTTGACCATATCTAATATTACTCCATGGCCAGATTCTCTTAAGGCCAATACCGCAGCAATACCGTAGCCACTATCAACTAAAGCTGGTGAAAATATAGGTACATTTACCCTATAAGCTGCTGATACAATACTGTCTATATTCTTTGAATTCAAGTATTTGCCAAATAGATATAGAAACTCTGCTGTAGAATACACAGTTCCTCTGGGAAGGGTATATATAAAGTTTTTAATTAAGTTTTCCATCTCTCTATATGCTACTTCACTAGCAAACACGTCATAAAATCTATCAATTTTATATTTCAGTAATTCACCATCATCAACATATGGGCTTCCCTTATAATAGTTAAAGCCCATAGCCTCATATATATCCTCTGAAATATTAGCACCCGTAGACACAAGAACATCTATGAATCTGTTTTCAATAAACCACTTAATAATTTTCCACATACCCGCTGTACTCATAGAGCCGGCAAGACCCATAAATATAACTACATCCGGATCTGTTATCATATTAACAATGATGTTATAGACTTCTCCTAGTGCACGTCCTTGGTAGGCTGTGTTAGACATTGCTTTTAGAAGTTCACTTAAATTTCTTTTTTGAACTTCTATTGTAAGTAGTTTCTCTATAAGATAAGGATTTATAGAGTTTTTATCTTCCATTTTTAGCACTAGAATTGCTCTTTTATAATATTTAGTTAAAAGTTTATATAAACATTTAATCTCTATGCTATTGGTGTCATACGTGCCCGATATAGTTTTCATGTTTGAGGTTCATCAACCTTATAGATTAAGAGAGGATATGATATTCCATATAATTAGAAACTCTTTTAAATCTCTAAATGGTAAGTTGCTATATAATGCTCTTTTTGATGAAGATTTAAATAAAGCCATATTTAATAGAGTTGCTTCAAAATGTTATATTCCATCAACAAAAATTCTAATTAATGTAAATAAAGAACTTAGAAAAAATAGTAAACTTTTTAAATTTTCTTTTAGCATAAGCGGAATTTTTATAGAGCAAGCATTAAAGTGGAATAAAAATGTAATAGATGTAATAGCTGAAGCTGTTTCTGAAGGTATTGTAGAACTCGTTGATCAAACGTATTATCATAGTCTCGCATCTCTCTTTCCAGAATACGATGAATTTATAGAGCAAATTACTATGCATAAAGATCTACTCCATAACGTATTTGGTATAGAGCCTATTGTAGCTGAAAATACTGAGTTTATATATAATAACAATATTGCATGTCTTCTTAGTAAGCTTGGCTATAGAGTTATTTTAACTGAAGGAGTTGATAAGGTTTTGAGTTGGAGAAGCCCAAACTATGTGTATAGAGCATGGGGTTGTGATATAAGGCTTCTACTTAGAAACTATAGACTTAGCGATGATATAGGTTTTAGATTCTCAGATAGGAAATGGGATCAATATCCACTCACAGCTAGTAAATATGCCTCATGGCTTTCTCAAACCCATGGTGATGTAATATTTATAGCTATAGACTATGAGACTTTCGGAGAACATCATAACATTGATACAGGAATACATGAGTTTCTAAAGTGGCTTCCAATAGAAATTTCAAAATATCAGCACATAGAAACAGAATTTCCATCTATAGCAGCATTTAAATATCCTGCTAGAGATGTCTATGATGTTCCACCTTGGAATACAATAAGCTGGGCAGATGAAAGAGACCTATCTGCTTGGCTAGGTAATGAAATTCAAAGAACAGTATTTGAATTCTATGTATTTTTAGAACCATATGTTAAAGCTGTTGGTGATGAATATCTAAAGATTTGGAGAATACTTGGATCTAGTGATCATCTATATTACCTCGCAATGAAAAGTGGTGCTGCAGGTGAAGTTCATTCATATTTTACTCCCTATAGAGATATATTTACAGCATTGAGAGTCTATACTGAGGCTTTAGCAACTCTTGCTACATCAATATCAAATAAAATAATTGAGAATCCCTACAAATATGCATATAAAATTACTTTACCTTCTATTTACTCATTTAAATTCTATTTAATGCCAGGAAAACCACTTAATATAAAAGCACATAGCCTTCCAGAACTTATAACAATAGTTAAAAAAATCCCAATAGAATCATTAATATTTCATCTTCGTAGAGGCGACCTTGCTAATTGGATAAAAACATTCTTTATGTTAGACGATGTCGCACAGCAACTAAATGAATTAGCAAAAAACATTGACGTTATTAAAGATTTTGAGAAACTGAGAGAAACTGTAGTCTCAATACTACACAAAAGTTAAATACATGGTAATAACAGTGATACAAAATATATAAATACATGCTATATAGCTAAACTGTTTTTATTTAACTAAAAACAATACTATTTAAATAGAAGTGATGTAAATGAGTGTAGCAATAATGCCAGATTCGATGGCATATATCTATGGTGATGATGTTTTCATTGATGTTTATATACATAACATACATAACTGTAATAACGTAACCATAGAACTCAAAGCTAGGATATTAAATAAACAAGGCATAGATGTCGATATTTATAGAGAAAGAAAAGATGTTAAAATCATTAACAATTCTATAGCATACACATCATTTGAATTCTCAATACCTAGCAATTCATATGGTGATTCAAAAATTATTATAACATCTAAAGCTGAGTTCTGTAATAATGTAACTGAAGATACATTACAAGTAAAAGTGTTTGAGAGTATCATAAAACCCGTAGAGACTATAATTGTATGGCATCACCATCAGCCACCAAATTATCTTCCAAATGGAAAATACTTTAGTGATTATCCATTTAGATGGGTTTGGTACAATCTTTTTGAACCATATACTACAGGAGGACCTTACTATGTTCATGCAAAGACATATAAACTGTTTCCAGATGTTAAAACTGTTGTACATTTATCGCCAAGCCTATTATATCAATGGAAAAATGCCATAGAAAATGGATATGTAACCGAAGATGGCACAACTATATCTAAAGATGATATAAAGATAGAGCTTTTAAAGGAGACCTTGAATATATATAGAGAACTTGCATCGATGAACAGTATAGAGATTCTTACATCAGTTTATGCTCATACTATTTTAGGTTATCTATTAAATAGATTTGGTATGGAGGATATAATTCGAGAAGAACTTGATTTAGGTATGAGATTAACTCAAGAAATTATGGGGGTTACCGCTAAAGGTGTTTGGACACCTGAAATGGCTTGGAATGACCAGCTTATAAAAATATATAGCGATAGTGGCATAGAATATACAATTCTATGTGGTAAAAGCCATTTTTCAAGAGCTATTGGAGATAAAGAGACTATTTATGAACCCTATGAAGCTGTATACAACGGTTCTAAGCTAAAAATTTTGTTTAGAGATCAAGAAATAAGCGATATAATAGGCTTTAATAATAATTTCCCTTCTGAATCTCAAGCAGTAAAAGGAGCTCAATATGTTGTATCAAAAATTCTTGAGAGAAAAGGAGTAGTTGTGATAGCTCTTGATGGAGAAAACTGGATGATATTTTCTAAATATCCTAGAAACACATATCCATTCTTTTATACAATGTATAGATACTTAAATGCTCTTCAAAAGAAAGGATTTGTAAAAACATCTACAGCAAGCGAAGTTCTTAAGAAATATAATCAATTCAGAAAACTTCTATATATACCAACCACCTCATGGCTAAACAGCTTCTATAAATGGGATAGTGAAATTCCAGATCAAAAAGTTCTATGGTATGAAGTTTCTAAAACATATGATATTATCAGACTTTATAAAATGATTATAAGAAATGATATTAATTTAAAAAATGCTTTATGGTCATTTTACCATGTACTTGATAGCGATTATTGGTGGACTGAGTTTTGGAATCCAAGAGCAATAAAAACATGGCTTACAGAGGTTTACACTTCGTTATCCAAAACAAAAATATTATACTGATTTATTTCAACTTTATATATTTACAATTTTCCAATCTCTCCACAACTCTATCATCATACTAAATAAAAATATAGTAAAATAGCATTATTATATTCTGTATGTTTTGGTTTAATTAACTATGTTTCTTATTTATACGAAGATCATATTCTCTATATGAGCATTAGAAGGGATTTCTTTATGAGACCATACCTTTGTATTTATAAGAACAACATTATCTCCAATTACTGTATCATCACCTATAACACTATTTATTATTTTAACATTTCTATTAATTCTAACATGTCTCCCTACTATACTGTCTATTATAGAGGTTTTGCTACCTATTCTACATCTATCCATAATAACGCTTCGATTAATTGATACTTCATTCTCTATAATCGTATAGTTGTCTATTACGGCATTTGATAAAGTAACCTCTTTTCCTATCTTTACATGTCTACCTATAAGAATTTCACCATCGGTTTTTATATCTCCGTTAAGAATTTTTGATAGTATTTCTTGATGTAACATGTTTGACTCTTTGCTCTTTCCTTGCACCTTAACGTTATAAACTAATGGTTTTGCTTCAAGTTCTTCTGGTGACATATATCTAAGTAGATAGAATACTGCTTCAAGATATCTCTCTGGTGTTCCAATATCAAACCAATATCCTTTTATTTCATAACCATATATATTTCCAAACATCTGAATAGCCAATGGAATTATATGCTGTCCAAAGTCCATCATATTTCTTTGTCTCATATAGCTAACTATATCACTGTTTAAAAAATCCCTAAAATTAGCAGAAAGTATATATATACCTGTATTTATGAGATTGCTTGGAGCTTCTTTTGGAGACTTAGGTTTTTCAACGAATCTCTTAATCCTTTTCTCAGAATCTATATCGGCTACACCAAAATGTGGCAACTCTTCCTCTTTTTCAAGACATTTTACAGCAACAGTCATGAAAGCATTGTTTTTTGTATGAAACATCCACATATCTAAGAGATTTAAATCAAATAACAAGTCGCCTTGAACAATTAATACAGGTTCTTTAATATCATAATAATCCATTATAATTCTAACAGAATCAGCACTACCTACACTTTCTTCATTAGGTTGATATCTTATTCTAACATTTGGCAAATCATACTTCAATCTAATTTTGAGGCCTTCACCAAAATAATCATATACCTCTTTATAATTTAGATACCCACTTACACCCATGTAGAATTCAGATATTCCTTGTCTAGCCAACTTAACGATTGTAAATTCTATAAGGGGTCTATTAAGAAATCTAACTAATGCTTTTGAAGTCTCAATTGTAAGAGGACGTAATCTGGTACCCAATCCTCCTAATGGAATTATAGTTTTAGTTAACACTAAACCACCATATAATTAAAAGATACTTTGGCTAATAAATATTCATTTCACGTTTTTGTAAATGTAATTGGGAAAATAATGATGTAATTAAATAAGGTGCTTATTTAAAACATTTAATTTATTGATATTTATCATTTACATTTCATTAATAGCTAAAATAGCTTTTCTATGCATTTTCTCTCTATTGAGTTGCGCAGTATCTGTGAAGCTTCTTCAGGAGTACTGTCATATGTAAAGTTGCCTCCTCCTGTTTCCATGCCTGCTGCATATTTTAATTTCCCTACTGTTCTATAGATACCATATATCTCTATATGCATGTGATAAAATGGATATTTTCCTTTAATTGGTGCTTGGTGTAATACCATTATATATGGCATTGGTTTTTCAAATATATTTTTAATTCCACATAACACTTTTTTTAATATCTTAGCCATGTCTTCAATCAATTCTGGAGATATCTGAGATAGCGTTTGAATATGTTGTAGTGGATATATATGTACCTCAAAAGGCCAATGTGCATAAAATGGTATAAAAGCTATCCAATATTTTGTTGTTGTAATAATTCTATCTCTATATTTTTTCTCTACATCAATTATATCACAAAACAAACATCGTTTTTTGCTAGAATAGTATTTATTTGAATTCACTAACTCTCTTAATACTTTAGTTGGTATGAATGGCAATACATATATTTGTGAATGTGGATGTGTTAATGAAACACCTATTTCTTTACCTTTATTTCTAAAGAAAAGAAAGTAGATTGTTTTAGGGTCTTTTACCTCTTCTTCATATTTCTCCTTTACTTTTTCTAAAACCTTATAGATTTCAGATACATTTAAATCGCTTATATCATCAATTTCATGCTTTGGTGTTTCTATAACGACATAGCATTTGCCATATGATGATGCTGTGGAATAAAATTCATATTTTCTAGGTAGAAGAGGCTCTTCACTTAGCATGGGATATCTGTTCTTTAATATCAATACATCCCATCCAAATCCTGTCTCAGGTGAGCCAGGGCAAAATGGACAAAAGTCGTGTGGTTGCCATGGTCTTAACTCTCTAACATTGGATACCATTACCCATTCTCCTAATGTAGGATCCCATCTAAGTTCCTGGACTTTTTCATGGCTCATACTACATACCTTTTTAGTGTGTTGTTACACCACTATCTATTTTAACAATATATCCACTACTTGCACAACAATTCAATGCCCTATTAAGTGCTTTTCTTCCTGTTTCAAAGTCTTTTACTAGTCCAATGACTGCTCCTCCTAATCCTGCTCCTGATAGCTTTGCACCATATGCTCCTGCGTTAGTTACTTCATCTACTATTCTATCTAGCTCAGGTAAACTTACATCATATAGTTCACTTAGAAGCTTATGTTGATACAACATTATATTTCCTAGAAGCTTTAAATCCCAGTCATTGCTACTTAAAATATCTTCAACCTTCTTTATATCAATCTCTATCACATTGTTTATATCACTAGAATTTATTTTTAATCCTTTCATAATCTTTATAGCTAACATAGTTGATCTATGCATTCTTAATGTAAATAAAATTCTATTTAGAGAAACTCTATCTATGTTTCTAAGATAGGGTTTTAATTCTTCCTCTGATATCTCATCCCATTTTGGTTCCCAAAATCTGTAACCCAATTTACTCTTAATAGAGGTTGGCAATTCCATTGACATTAGTTGTTTAAGCCCCTCATCAATTTCTCTCTGTCTATTAGGATGTATATCAGCTGTTGAGTGTCTTATCCCAGAATCAACTACTATAAATAAACCTTTATCAAAACCCAGCTCCTCAACATCATAAGGAGGTCTTGTATTAATCAATATTACTCCTCCAAATGCTGAAGCATACTGGTCTAGCCTTCCACATGGTATTCCCATTATTTGATTCTCAGCTTCATATGCTAGCTCCGCTATCTCCTTTTTAGAAAGCTTGAGATTGAATTCCATGTCTAATGCTTTAATAAAAGCAACTGTAAGAGCTGCACTACTACCTAGACCTGAAGCTATAGGTACATCGCTATCAATATAAATATTAAAACTTGATATATCATATCCATGCTTTTTTAGAGCGATAATAGCTGCCCTTAAATAGTTGCCAAACCATTTACCTGCAACGAGCCCAATATTATCTATGTTAAATTCATCTTTAAGATTCATATTTTCAGAATAAACCTTACACATTTCACTACTACTCTTTCTAATAGCTATATATGTCCTAAGATTTATACCAATAGCTACAACAGGTAATCCTTTATAATCTTGATGCGTATTTAAAAAATCTAGTCGCCCTGGTGCAGAAACTACGTTATTGGGCTCTACACCATATAGCTCCTTAAATCTTCTAATTACTTTAACAACTTTCTCCATATATCTAACCCTTTAGCTTTAAATAATCATTACTATATAGAGTTATATTGTGATAAAATTTTTAACATTTTATGCTAATAAATAATACAATCTCAATGCTTTTCCTTAATATAGTTTATCAAAGAGAGTACTATATAAACAGCTTCCTCAGTGCGTATACTTTCTACTCCTTGTCTAGGCACAAAATTCACTATATAGTGACAATATTCGTTTATATTAAAGCTTTCACTTAAAGCAATTTCATCTATATCAAGCCTAGGTCCTCCAAATAAAACCAGTATTTTATCTACTCTCATAAAAATCTGTTTCAGCTCACTTTCTATCCTATAAATCATTGTCCCTTTTTTAGATGCTCCTATAATGATATAACCATCGTTTATAGCGTACTGTAGCAATTCTTTAAGAGAATCAAAACTTTTAACAACATATCCCCAGTATATCTCAATATTGCTTTTATCAATTGGTTTTACAATATAATAATTCCTAGTTTCCCCTGTAATTCTTACAGTAATCCTTTTGTTTATAGGCTGTATTAGTCCATAAATAACACCTTTTTTCTTTAAACCTATATCAACAACGCTTTTTACATCATTGCTATATTCTATAATCCCTTCACGAATATCTACATTAAAAACATTGGGATTTACATGGTGAGGTGTTTTAAGTGGTGGTAGAACCCCTACATATCTAAGTATGGGATCCCTACTAATAATTTTTTTCTTTAAATATGGAGGTATCTCTTGATGATTTAAAATCTTGGTAATGATCTCAGCATTTTCGTTACTATTATCTATATAAATCAGAATCTCCTCTACACGAAAAATAGACGCTGCCCGCCCAATATACCCAATTTTTCGTGTTTTCTCTCTTAGACCTGGTGCTTCAGATATAAATGAAGATGGAATTGCAATTGATATAAATGGTTTATTACGTAAAGGATATAATTCACTAACCTGCTCCACATCTATAACCTTAAATAGAATATTAAAATTGTGGGTAATAAAAACACTATTTTAATCTATTCTTCAAATCTGAAAATACATACATTATTATTTAGATGATCATTTTGACAATAAAGCTTCTATTATCATCTGACAAAACTCTGGTAAGTCATCAGGGACTCTAGCAGTTATTATATTACCATCTCTCACGGCTGGCTCATCTACAAAAATGCCACCAGCATTTATTAAATCATCTTTTACTGCTCTATAACTAGTTACTCTTCTTCCTTTTACAAGACCTGCTGAAATTAGAACTTGCGGCCCATGACATATAGCAGCAATTATTTTTCCTGCCTCATATGCTTTTTTTACAAACTCTAGAACATCTTTATTTATTCTTAAGGAATCAGGTGAAAATCCACCGGGTATTATTAAAGCATCTATATCATCAGGTTTAACTTCATTAAGGTTTTTAATCACATATCTCTCACCTTCTCCAAATACCTCTAATGGTATTGGCGTACCATATCTTCCAGTAACAGGTTTTCCAGGAACTGCAGGACGTGGATGGAGACCTGTTTTAACAGGTATAATCATTATCTCAGCTCCCTCTTCACTAAGTCTTACAAACGGGTATAGAAGTTCTATATCCTCAAACTCATTTGCTACTATTATAGCAACTTTTTTGCCCTTTAGTTTTGTACCAGGACCTGTTCTTCTGACAAGTCCCATATACAGACACCAGGATTATATTTTGTAGAAAACTATTTTAATTTTCATGACCATCTTATCTCTAACACGCTAAACTTCTTTTAGAAATAATATCTTTATATAATTCTTAATAGAGTCGTAAAGAACAGCAATAGCTAAGCTCTATCCCAAAAAGTGGGAAAGGATTATAGTAAAAAGTATTAAGTTTATTAAAATACATATATGTAGAAGTATATTGAAAAGAGAGCCCATGATGTTACTGGCAGGATCTGATATATGATGACATTTCCATGGACTGACGCTATAAATAAAGCTTTTTAAACATTTTTTGGCATGTCTATATCATAGTATAGATAGATTATCGTTCCCTTTTACAACTATTTTCTTTCTCGAAATCGATGTATTCATCAGTTGGTTGATCTATCATCATCTTTAAAATCATGAGATCACCTCCTTCATCATTAAATATATTTTTAATATAACCATCTTCAAGAGAGCTTTATTCGCCCTTTCCGCTCTTATATTATTATACTAAGATTAGAGCTGATTTATGTATATATGCTTCAAGACTAATATTTTATCTAAGCATTAATGTGTATATAATGAGTATTAGAACTAAGGATTTTAAATATATAAGCTAAATTTAGTGAATTCTACAACATATTCATAACTTTAGATCTTTAAAAGAATAGCTAAATACTCTAAATCTTCAAAGCTACTTTATTTTATTATTTAGAAGTCCCGCCGGGGGGACTTGAACCCCCGACCACCCGGTATCTAAGCCCACCCCACTACAGCCGGGCGCTCTGCCGCTGAGCTACGGCGGGACTATTGTAGAAAAAGACTATCCAGTTTTATAAACTTTTCTTGGATATCACCGTAAAATAACCGTAAAAAAGCAATCTATTTAGAGAAAGATTATAGTAAAAAGTTTATTGAAGTTTAAACTATGTATTAGGCAATGAGTGCCTGTGTCGATGCTGAGGCCATACTTCCATCAACATATTTTGATGAAACTGCTATAACGACTTTGGATCCTATACCTATGTTGTTACCCTTTAATCGAATTGTTAATATAGATTCATAACCAGGAGATAGAGCTAACCCACTTATCGTTAGTGTTGAGCCTGTATCGTTTACATTTCCAATTTTCGGGGCTATCAACTCTAGGTTTAGGGTTGATGGCGATAATATAGTTATATTTAGAGCTGTGATATCCTTTGTCCCAAGGTTTCTTATAGATAATGTTAGTATAGCTTCACTACTATTTACTGAGAATATATTTTGAACTACTATAGCTATTTTCTGTTGTTGTTGCATTGAAGTTAGATAACTTGGTATAAATGTATATAGAGCCATTCCTATAGCTACTGTTATTGCTATACCTAGTACCAATGCTAAAAGTTCACTCATTGCTTTAGCTATAACTTTTCTTCCATTCCTTTTATTATAATATATTTTCATTTTGCCCCGTAATAAATATGGCTTATAAAGTGTATATCATTGAATTATATTTATAGCTATTACCCCAATAGCTAATGCTATACTATCTCTAGGTTCAAATATTGGCAGCCCTCTTTTAATAACTGATGAGATAAGTTTAAAGCATACTAGTGATGTAAAGATTAAAGCTGTGATAGATGGAGCATTAGCTGTTGTGCCTAGAAGATATGTACTTAATGTTGTTATTAATGGTGAGACCGTTTTCCAAATCCATACCATAATAAATACATTTGCTATTGAAAATATTTCAAAAAATGTTGATAGTCTTCTGATATTACTCTCCATAGTTTTAACTCTATATATGCTTTCATATAATGTTTGAAGAATTTCGTCATTTCCTCCTCCACATTCATGTATTATTCCAAGAAGAAATATTGTATATCGAAATAGAAATGATGATGGCTGAATAGTAGATACTATTTCTGTTAATGATGCTCCTTGTTTCACTTTGTTTAGCACAAATTCTAACCTTCTCTGTGTTACCTTATCCAATATATTGCTTTGTGCAATATGTTCTAGTGATTTTGTAATGCTATATCCAATTCTTCTAAGCTCTATAACATTTTTCAGAACCTCTAATGAATCTCTATCAAGGACTTCCATCTCTCTTGATATTTTATAGATCTTGTAACTAGCTAATATTCCTCCAATCCATGAAAATATTAATGAGTATCCTTCTATAAATATATATAATACAATAGAAAGAGTAATATATAAAGCTATTGGTATTGCAACATATCTTATTGGTATTAAATCTAAGGTTTTTGGTCTAATTGAATAAGCAATTGATATGAGGAAAGGAGTAGCTAGAACAGCAATTACTATTGATAACTGCATATTAAGAACTATTGATGTTGAGACCATAATTAAAGGAAGTATTACATATATCATTAAAGCTATTTGGCTTATTGTTATAGCTATTCGTTCAATATATAACCTTATACCAAATTCATTTCTTAGAATTTCTTCATCTATTCTAGATTTAAGCCATGTAGAGACATCACCTCCTTCTCTTACTTTAGATGCATAGCCTAAGAGAATTCTTTTAAGTTTTTCATTAGGTGTAATTTTAGCTCTATAAAGAATTGCATCTATATGTGAAACAAAGTATATCTTTGAATCCCTATCAACTACAATCATTTCTTTTGCTATAGATGGTAAAATAGGTGTCTTTTTTAGCTTTTCAATTAGAAAACCTATGTTAGTTCCTATACCCTCTATAACTGACAACATTATAAGAAACCATTTTAATTCAATGTCAATTGACCTTCTATGATTATAGACCCCTATAATAGGCTTTAAAATAAGAACTATGAGAAAAACAAGTGACACTAAAGATAATAGAACTATATAACGATGACCCATTACACTACCTATTACTATTGATAAAAATGAAAATAGAATTAATATGGGTACTAACCATAAATTTCTTCTTATCCAAACAACATTAATATTACTTAAACTCCTTAAGCTGAATCTTCTATATATCTCTATCAATTCCCTAGCTGCATTGAAGCTCCACATTATAAAAATAGGAACCATAACAACACTTAAAACATATGATATGTATATAATAAGTTTAAGAGGTTCTGTGAATAGCTCATTTAAAGAATTAATTTTAACTCTATCTATATTCAATACCATAGCTAAAGTTTCAATAAATAAAACAGTTAATGTTATTATAAATCCAAGAATATAATTGCCATAGATCTTTACATCTATACCATGATTCTTATTTATAGATTTATTATGTATATAATTATTAGACATACTATTCCCTAAATAAATAACAATATATATAGCGTCTCTAACAAATATATCATCCACAACTATGAATCTTTTCTAATTCTCAAAAAGGTTTGTTTATATCTGCTGTTTTTAGTGTTTTTGTATTGTTTGATGTTATAGATTTTTATGAATCTTGGAGTTGTTGTGGTTTGTGATAGATAAGGGATGAGAATATATAGAGCTTTCCTTAAACACCTAAATATTCTCTAAAACAACTCTAAACACCACAAAATAGATATAGATCTAAAAACAATAGAGAAGAAGAAGCATGACGACAACCACAAAACAATAAAACCATATAAGAACTAAGCCCTTAAATTTCCCTAGCAAAATCCTATTACGATAACAAAGAACAATTGTAGTAGTATGGTGGAGTCTTCATTAAATTCTGTACTTGTTATAAAGTATTCGACTAATATTAATGGCTTTAGTCATTGTATGGCTAATTTCCATCGTATGTGATGTTAAATCAATTTGTTGGCAAGGAAAAGAATGAGAACCCATGACAATTTTATATTGTTTGGCGCCGCGGCCGGGATTTGAACCCGGGTCACGGGCTCGACAGGCCCGCATAATAGCCGGGCTATACTACCGCGGCGCTATTTTTAATTTTTTATCACAGGGCTTAAAAGCTTAAATTGAATATTTTCTTATAAAGTTATTTAGTGTTTTGAAAGACGTGATCTATTGGTGTGTGGAGTTGGTTGGTGACGTTGTAGTTGTTGCTGATTGGGATATCGATGGTGTTGTTTCGGCTGCTCAAATTGTATATTCACAGGAGGTTGTTGGTAAATATCCTTTAGATGGCAAAAGAAGGGTGTTTTTAATACCTTCAACATCAAAAACATTGCCATTTATTTTCAATGAGGTTGGTAGTTTAAATGTTTCTCATTTAGTGTTACTTGATATTGCTTATAGCAGAGATGCGATGTTTTTTCTTAAAAAGATTAAGAATTTAAATATCTATAGCATATATATAGATCATCACATATCTTCATTTATATATAGTGAAACCATAGAGAGTCTTGTAGATGAGTTCATAGTTGGAAAAATCCCTACAGCTTATTTAGTATATCAATTAATGAATTCCCTAAAAATATCTCTAACATCAAGACTTAAAGCATTTATTGAAGCTGCTAGTACTATTGAGGGCAGGAGACAAAAAGCTTTAAATAGAAAATTTATTCAATTAGTTATAGCAGTATCAAAAACTCTTGCCCATTCCAGAAATAGGGAACAGTGGGAGAAACTTATAAGATGGCTTAGCTCACCACTTCCACAAACATCAATGCCATTTAATATAGATATAGATAAATTTATAAAACCTCAGAAAAATTCTGAAGATGTAAATCTATTTGCAAATGAGCTGGCGTTAAGAGCTGAAAAAATCTTTAATATTAGATTTATAGATGCTAGAAAAACAAAACCTAGATATAGACCATCAGCAATAGCCTCTGCATTATATAGAATATTCAAAAACCCAGTAATACTTCTACTCAATAACAAGGAAGGTAAAAGCTATATAGTAGTAAAATCAAAAGATTCAACAGCATATACAATAGCATTAGAGCTATATAGAAAAGGCATGGCTATAGATATAATGGGTCATCAAACTTTATCCTATACTCTACTAAGAGACGATGTTGACATAAACCAAGTAAAAAACTTTATTAGGAACATAATTCTGAAGAAGGTGTAACCATAGCATTGGATGGTATCAACAACTTGATATAGTGGGCCCGCCGGGATTCGAACCCGGGATCACGGGGATCTCCGCTAGAGGTCCCGAGTCGAGCACCTTACGGTGTACCCCGCATCCTAGCCAAGCTAGACTACGGGCCCTTCAACTCATTTATTAAAACAAAGTTCTAAAGGATATAAAAGCTTTTAATATAATAATATGCTATTTTAACCTAGTTATTCTATAGAATTAAGAGATATTTGAATTCTTTAGAGCATAAAGATATAAAATATTTTTAGTAGAATATTAATGAATGAGGTTAATATATATGGCTAGAAGAAGAAGTAAGTGGAGAAGAACGACAGCAATAGTTAAGAAAATGATGCAAGAAGCAAAAAAGGTAAAAGCATATGAAAGTTTGAGACAATGTCCAGTATGTGGTAATCCTCATAGTCTATCAATAGATTTAAATGAAGATAAATCGAGTGGTCGAAAAGATGCCTTTATAAAGTGTGCAGCATGTGGATTTGAATATTCAATGAGAAATTTACCACCAATTGCAGATGTCTTCTGGGTCTATTCTAAAATTCTTGATAATGTTCATGGAACCTCTTACCAAAGTCAAACCCCATCTGAATATAGATTGAAGGAGGTTGAAAAGGAAATAGAAGAAATAGATATAGAAATAGATATAGAGGGGCAAAAAGAATAGTACATATATCATTAATTTTATAAAGATTTTTAGTAGTGATAACATCTATATAATTATAGTTTAAAGTTGAAGAAAGATATATATACTAAGTAGAATGTGTTCTTTATTTATGTAAAAATTGCTTATAATTGGTATGATATAGTTCATCGTATTTCGAAATCGCTTTATAAACCAACTCTTCAATGTTTATTCCATGTAGAGCGCTAATCATAACAATATCGCTATATCCACTATACTTTAACATATTCTCATAACTTATTAAAAGTTCTTTAGAAGTTTTATCAATTTTATTTAAAACTATGATAATCTTTTCTTTACCTATCAACTGCTCTACTGTCTTTAAAGAGCTGATTTGTCTTTCAAATGAATAATAAGCTTCTTGTGTCGGATCTATTAGATATAGAACTACAGAGCTGAGATGCTTTAATGCTGCAATAGCCTTTCTCTCTATTTCATTCATTTCATCTATACTTCTATCTAATAGCCCTGGGGTATCTATTATCTGTATCTTAACATATTTAAAATCTATGTGACCTATGATTATATTCTTTGTTGTAAATGGATATGGTGATACAAGAGGTTTGGCTGATGATATCCTCCCAACTAATGTGGATTTACCTACTTGAGGCATCCCAGAAACTATTATGATGGGGTCGTTAAAATTTATACAAGGTGTTGTTTTGACTGTTTTTATAACTTCATTTAAAATTGGCATCATTTTTAGCTTTCTTTTCACAATTGACATTGTTCTCCCTATGAATTCTTGGGCATACGCTTTAGCTTCATTTGGTGTACTTCTCAATATAGCTTTTCTATATTTTTTCCATAAATTAGTAACTATTCTAATACATAGTGCTGTTTCCTCAATTAGTTTATCATACATATTATCTGATGCTATATTTATGAGCTCTGCGTAAAAGCTATGCAACATGTTTGTTTTTGGTAATCTAGCAATGCATCCTAAACTTGTTACTATATATTGATATACATGTTCACATTTTAGTAGATATATAAATACTTTGGTTCTATCAGGATATCTTCTTATGGATTTTGGTATATAGACTCTTTGTGTAAATATATTAAGTATATTCTTTCTTAGATCATCATATGTTATTGGTTTTATATTTATCAATTCTGATAAACATTTTGCCTTAATATACATGGTATGAAACACACTCTATAGGTGATCAGAGGTCGTGGTACTGTCATTAAATCCACACCGCGGGACTCATACATCATCTTTATTTAAATCGTATAATTGAATAAACAGCTGTTAAAATTTGCATTATACCTATTAATACTACTCCTCTATTACATGTATACAGGCTAATAAAAGTTAATGCTATTCCAAGAACTAATGAAATTAATATGGCTAAATCAATACCCTTTCTTACTAAGCTCTTTGGGGTTATTCTATAAGGTATTTTAATATTAAGTATAGCCCCAGTAACATATAGCGACTCAAATATTGTCAAAAGGTTTGTTAAAGCTGAAGTTCTTCCTATTAAAAATAATGCTCTTTTAATGTTGCTATAATTTGTATCCCTAACAAATAATACAAAGTTCATTATTTCAAAAAACAATAGTAATACAAGAAATATTAGAAATGGTGCCATTGTAGCCAAATAAATGCTTTTTTCTACTAAACCTGCTAAGAATGCTATAGCTATTCCTATTGTGTAGAATAATGTAAGAAAAGGCTGAGTTATATATGTAAATGCCTCTATCTTCTTTTTATATGTGTATGGTGATTTAACAAAGGATTTGAATCTAAATAGTCTAAGTAGTTGTATAGTTCCATAGGCCCATCTACATTGCTGGATTCTAGCGGCTTCTAATGTTGATGGAACGGTGACATATATATTTCTATTTATTAATTTAGGTGATATACCATTTTCCAATAGCTTTAAACCCAGGTATATATCATCCTGAATTATGTTATTTGGTAACATACCTATTTCCATAAATAGTTCTCTACTATATACTGTTCCTGAACCAAGAGGAAAAATATGGAGGTTATTTGCATTTCTAACTATATAATATATCCAAGTTCCATAACTTGTCATAAAGTCCATTGTTTGCTCAATAAATGTATTATATTTTACATAGGGACGCCACGGAAATACACATACATCATCACACTTCTTAGCATATTTAATAATCTCTTCATCTATTTTACAATCAATATCTAACATCATTATATTATCCTCGTAAGAGAACTTAACACCATCATTTATAGCACTATTTCTACCAGATAGATTGCTTCTTAATATAACCACTCCTGGAATATCTTCAACACTTTCTATTAATCTATAAATATAATTTAAATCGTCATCGAATACATATATAGGTTTAAATCCCATTTCTTTGTTAATTAAATTTATTAAATTTTTAAAGCTCTCTATAACTACATCAATTGGTTCATTTTTTGAAGGTATTATTATAGATAACATTTTTGTATTTTCACTATCTACAATATCAATATTTAGGGAATTTGCTGAAGAGGTTCTACGATAAGATGCTATAAGAAATGTATGATATAGTGAAGTAAATGCTATTGATAATATTATTAAACCCCATGATATTTGTGTTAACATATATATATTTCCTCCAACTTATTTTCTACAAATGTTGAAAATTATATTAAGCGGTTTTGTGAAAGAATATCCAATTTCACCAGCAACATCTCTAAGTACCCTAAGAAGACACCAACCAGCTTTTTTAGCTATGTAAACTAGTTCGTTTAATGAGTATACCCTCATCTTAAAATGTGCCTCATCTAAAAACATAAGGTTTTTACCATCTTTTCTATAGAAGCTGTGTTTAATCATAACTTCACTTGTTACAGGATTGAATAAGCTTTTTTCAACTACAACATAATAATGATAATCATAAAACCACGTCATTTCACCAACAACGTTATGAAGCATTAACATATAATCTCTATTTATTGAATCTGCTATTATGAGAAGACCATTCTCTTCAGCAACTCTTCTTGCATGTGATAATATCTTTACATCTGTATCCTCATCGTAATACCCTATAACTGAAGACCATATAAATAATATTGCATTGAATGGTGCATATTTTGAAACACATTGTTCTAAATCTCTAGCATCACATGTAATAAATTCAACTCTATTCTCTAGACCTTTAGAAATAGCTCTTGACTTAGCTATCTCAATATAGCTAGGCGAAATATCTATGCCAATAACGTTGTACCCTAGTTCTGCTAATGATAGAGCTACTCTTCCAGTACCACACCCAACGTCTAGAATACGCCCTTTATCTACCCCAAGCAACATTAACTGTTTTGCAATACCTCTTGCAATTTTTTTGCCTCTATTAACCATTTCATGCGAATCCATTATAATTCTAAAATATTCTCCTTTTTCAACAAAATAGCTGTGCACTATATCAATACTTAAACCACTATTCAAGCTGTTCTACCCTTATTATGTAATCTATGCATCTACTTAATTATACTTTTTCCAAATTTATTATTAGCAAGATATATTTATAATTTATAATAGCTAATACTTTCATAATTTGCTGTAAGCTTTGAAAGCATTACCAAAGCTGTTGTTGGAGAATCCATTTGGGTAAAGGTTAGATACATACAGATAACTTGATAGAAGATTTTTTATATCTCTGCCTCTAGAGTTTTTAGTGGTGTTTTGTATGAGAATTGGTATTTATGGTTTTGGTGCTATAGGTAGGCTTGTAGCTAAAGCTGCTATTGAAAGAGGATATGATATTGTTGCTGCTATAGATATTGATCAGTCTCTTAATGGAAAAGATATTGGTTTATTACTCGGTTTTAGTGAAAAATTTGGTATAGAGGTTTCTAGTGATCTTGGAACATTAACTGAAGCTGATGTTGTTATTCATGCAACTGGCTCTTATCTAGATAAGGTTTTTAATCAAATTGTTTCAGTTGTTGATATGGGTATAGATGTTCTTTCAACATGTGAAACACTCGCATATCCATATTATCGTTACCCTGTATTAGCTAGAAAACTAGATGATATAGCTAGATCTAGGGGTGTAGCTGTACTTGGTACGGGTATAAATCCAGGTTTTCTATTAGATGCCTTAGTAATAATATTCACAGCACCATTTAACATTGTTAAAAGTATTAAAGCTATGAGAAGTGTTGATGCTGCTAAGAGAAGAGAATCATTTAGAAGAAAAATTGGGATAGGGGAGAATCCCAAAATTGTTGAAGAGAAACTTAGAAAAGGTGAGATTACGGGACATGTTGGATATGCTGAATCTGTTCTAATAATAGCCGATGCAGCAGATATTCAACCAACTAAAGTAATAGAAGGACAAAATGTTATAGTAGCTGAAAATGATGTCGAGTCCGCTGGTATAAAAATAGCAAAAGGTATGAATAGAGGTATTAAAGGCTATGGAGCTGCATATATAGGTGATAGAGAAATTATTAGAGTAGAATTTCAAGCATATGTAGCAGCTGAAGAATATGAGGAAATAACAATAGAAGGAAAAGATTATAGAGTGACATGGAGAAGCACAGGAACACCAGGAGATATAGCTACAGCAGCTATAATGCTAAACCTAGCTGAGAAAATAATAGAGCAAAAACCAGGGTTGCTAACAATGGCTGATATAATCCCATTCAAACCAAAAATAACTGTAGCTTAGCATATAATAATACATCATTTATTTTAAATGAAACTCCAAATATTAACAATAAATATTGAATTTAAATATAAATTAAATTCTATTAAAATGCAGTACAGCAGTATTTAGTATAAAATTATTATCTATATCATATTTCTATATCATATTTTTTCTCTTTACTATTGCATCTATAGCTACATGGTATTTTCTTGGTGCTACACCTCTTATTACATGACCTCCTGTTGGCTCTATTAATGTCCCCAACTTCATAGCTAAATCCTTTACCTTTTCACTAGCTTTTATTAGTGCATCTTTTCTATTCTCTGCTTCTATAAATAGATGTGGATGTATATAGCCATTTTCTTTAACAGCTAATAGGGCTACTTCCATAGCTTTTTCAAATAGATCTGGATAGGGCATCAATATTCTATTGAATTCTTTTCTAAATGATGATGTAATAAATAGTGAATCTCCATGTATAATCTCATTTATTGTTACAACTTTATTCAATTCTATGTTTATTTTCATATATTTAACCGCATATTCATTTATGTCTATTGATAATATATATGAGGGTTTTGCATATCTAGATGCTATTATACTATATGGTCCAAAACCTGCAAACATATTCAATATCCTTTCATCTTCTTTAACCATTTTAGCTATTCTTATATGGTCATAGCCTAAAACAGGTGAAATATATACCTTAGTAATATCAACTTTAAATATGCATCCATATTCCTTATAGATAGTCTCACTCTTTTTTTCACCAGCTAAATGAATATAGTTTCTAACTCTTTCAACTCCATGGACAGGTGTCACAGCAAGCCAAACACTTCTAATATAAGGCAATGTCTTTAGCAGCTCCTCACCAATGATCTTGAAAATATCTTCTGATAAATTAAAAGGCTTTCTAATAATAGCTATATCGCCTACAACCTCAATACGTCTCCAAATTAAATCAACATACTCAGAGCCTAAGACTCTCTCAGCAATTCTCTTGAGTAAAGGTTTTTCAGACAATACACAACACCCATAAATAGTCATTATAAATATTGTTTTCAGATTCATTAAATTCACTTTATAGTAATTTATACCATTGTGGCTACTCTTAAAGAT